>JGI24158J21664_10012130_pt1 | contig 11438 bp, 7 predicted proteins | sample Ectturendosymbi3_FD_21664 | JGI IMG/M metagenome (IMG submission 21664)
GGTTGCACTATCATTATATAGGGATAAGTGAACTACGATAATTCGCTTGTGGTGACTATCACAGTGACTTGTAACTTATGGGCACCATCTAGCGGTGGCCATTTATGGCGCCATCTACCTGCCGCCACAGATGCCTACTTTTTCCATAATGATACATTGCTTCTTTTATTCGACAGTGTACGCACTGCTACACCAGTACTATCGATCAAACTGACTACAGTCGCAACAATCCTTACTAATACCGTGAAGTAAAATTCATGTAACGATTAACCTCACTTCTGTTGATGGCGCAATCCTTGAAGTTATTCTTACGTCAAACCTGACCATAGGCGTACGGGGAGGCGTTTTATTGGGGGGGAGGAAAAATTTGCCCTGAAAATAACAATTTGCCCTAAAAATAAAAAATTTGCCCTGAAACTAACTTTTTAGAGTTATCCGAATGGTGCCTGAATTTCAGGGGCGCAACCAGCTCTTCATTTCGGGGAGGAAATTTTCATGAAATTTCATTCGATGATGTCATTGTGCTTATTCAACGTGGTACAACTTTTCGCAAACGGACACAGATAAAGTTCTCTTCGCAGCATTTCCGAAAATGAGAACTTGTCAGTTTTAATGAAGATGCAGACCGAACGATCAGGACAGAGTAAAAATTAGTAGCTTAATGCAAACATCTGTTTCCGTACTCCGCTAGTGCAGTCATGGTTGTAGTATGACAAATCTATAGGCTACTGGTAAAACTGCGTAACCTTTCGTCTTCTTTTAGCAAATTCATCAAATCCATTATCTAGATTTTTGAAACTTCAGTTTAATGCGTTTGCTGTGAGATAATTTCTGCAGATGATATTTTAAGTGGTGATGTTGTCAGATACAAGAGACTGGTATGAATGTTAGGATATATTTAATCACTGATGCTATTGTCTCAATCGTAGATACGAGACTTCGTCTGCCAACTGAAACACTCTTGAAGGGAATGCAGGCAAGAATACAACTTGAACTTTATTACGAATGGTTGGGCCACGCTCGCCACCAGATGTGGGTGGGTCTCGACACTTTTGCCAGGACTACCCAAACAACACCTAATAATTTTGACGCCCTTGTAAAATTCGAATTTCCTTTCCAACATTAGCGCTTGGCTGTAAAACCTCAGCAACGGCTAAGCACTGACCATAAAATGCAACAATTCTTAAATAGAAGCCTATAGTAACCCAAGGCAAACGTAAAGCTAACACAATGTGAACATAGTATGCTGTTTCTGTCACCAGGCGTAGTGTACTGGCTACAAACTTTGCTCCACTAGTGTAATAACAATACAGTTTTTATTGCTGACGTTTCGAGAGTCTATGCAAACTCTCTTTCTCAGAAGGTAGGCAAGAAACAAAATCAAACCGTACACACGCACTGCATTTCTGAAACATTGCTTTAGAAATAGCATCATGCAGTTTAACGTTCTAGCCCTATTCTTCTAGCATGTGTTTGAATTTGTATCACAAATGCAGATCCCAAACTTGAGGGATAACCTATGTGTGGCGTGGTGATTCGCCACATATAACGTTGAATTCGTAGTAACAACAGTAGAGTCTACCTAGTCGAGTAGGGAAATTCTATTGCTGTTAACGCCGAGGGTCAGCATTGCGGTTGCAACAAATGTCAAGGGTGAAGGGATCTTTAAATGCTACCATTTCGGGCAAAACGGATCAGGTGTCTTTTGTCTTTGGCGCATCACAGATCAGGTGCTTTTGCGGCAAAACGGCTTTTTCTGACATCCACGGATTTTGTGAAAGTTTTTAGAAGGAAGTTTAAGGCTATGAGCTTTCCAGGGCTTGTACTGGTTGCAACAGTGGGGGTCTGGTAAAGCGTCATTTGGAGCCAAAGTGGTGTAGTAAGCAGGTGCGTTCAACACTTGACTAGCACTCATATGACACTTTACTAAACCCTTTATCCCAAGCCGTGGAGCTGGTACCAACCCAGAAAGACAATAAAACGTGAAACAGCCCTCATGCTGAATTTAGTTAAAAACTGTCAGGTTTCAGACCGAAAATGCAACTAACCAACTTTTTTTTAGAAATGTACTATGTTAATAATATTGATCAGTTTTCCCCCTAACAAAAATAATCAAAAGGTCGTAGAAGAACAAGTGGTTTGACGTGGCCACAAACTTTTTAATAACAACCATCATGTCAAGATTTCTCTTATCAGTTTGAAAGTTTCAGCAGTTTGCACGGTTCAACAGTACCCTATTATAAAGTTTCATGGGGCCAAATTAGGCCTGTCTCAGAACAAAGTGGTACACGAACAAAAGGACAGAAAATGCCTTACAAATACCAACATTTTAAACTATCTCCCAAGTTTCGACAATTCCAGCATGTTTGTGGTTAAATACCAATCATGTACGAAAGTTTCGATCAGATGGCCTGTCTCAAAATAAATCTTGTGAGGAGAGAAGTAACCAGTAGGACAAAGAAAAATTCAGATAAGACTTCTTAAAAATGATCAGAATGTAAAATTTCGCCTTTAATCTTTGAAAGTTTCTGCAAATGTTAAATTGCTGTGCAATGTTTCGAAATTTCGGGGGGCAAATGCCCCAAATGCTCCCCCTGGTTGCGCGCCTGCCAACAGCCGTCTATTTAAACTTTACTTCTTGACCAAGCATCGCAAATTTTGCTTGTTTACGTCATAAACCTTTGCAGTCCTATCGCATGACCAGCAGAAGATGTCTGGCTGTAGCATTTTTGAGCAACGCCCGAAACTTTTCAGTTGGATTTTGCCCGCGGCTAACCACGTGCACATCCAGTAAAATAAAATTCTTCCACATCACTGCAAGCAAAAGCGTCACTGCCCCCACACTTGCGAGTTGCCCATATTTCACGAATACTAACACCTGGCCAGGGGCGGATCCAGGGGAGGATGATCGCGCCCCCTAAAACGTGCGAAGGTAACTTTGACTTTATTCACCATGATTTTTTACAATTCGGAAAACAGCATTCACGATATAAGGCCATTTTGTCGTCCATTGTTTTGTCACAGTAGTATTGTGAAGTATACTTCATTGCTATACTATACTTCTGTACTTAGCATACTTATATATCCTATTCTTTACTCCTCTTACTGGAGCGAAGTCATTATGAGACTTGAGTACCAAATATTACTGAAATTTCCCCCATAACCTTACTGGCTGGATCCGCCCCTGCACTTGGTTCAATTAATTTAGACATCTTTACCATCGTAGGCAAAATTTTACCTCGACGTGTTTTTCAGAAGATTTTCACTTCGACTTTAATTGCACAGCATTTAGCTCAAGGTCATCATAAAAGAAGATGCTACAAACTCCAAGTTTTGTCACTGAAGCCTGATTCACAATTCGTTAAAACCCGCCCAGCAGGTTGAGCGTTCCGTGGAAAATACACATGAAATCCTTTGCGGAACGTTGAACCTTTGTTTAATACCGCAGATCGACCTAGAACAGGGGTCAGGAACCTTTTTGGCTAAGGGAGCCATGAAACCTACATATTTTTAATTGTATTTCTGTGAGAGCCATATAATATTTTTTCAACACCTAATGCACCTAACTTAACTAACGTGTGCATTTTCAAGCAAAATCAACAATTTTAAACAATGGTAAATGTCTGAATTTTCTCTTTAACAACATGCTTCTTACTGTTAATGCGATTTCTGGCGCTGCATGGTGTTGCTGATGGCTTTGTAGGAATTACAGAAAAAGTTTCATCCGTAACAATCGTGTTAAGAAAATATCAAGCGAGCCAGATGCCGTCATCAAAAGAGCCACGTCTGGCTCGCGAGCCATAAGTTCCCGACCCCTGACCTAGAGTAATGGCAGTGGACAGGCATGATGGATGCTGCAAAATCGGTGATCCGTCAATGTCGTGACAGTAATGTACTGCAAAGTGCGCCAACCAAATCATAACCGTGTCACGCTTAGCCGGAATATACATGACCAAATCTAGAGCGTCAGCATCGGTGGCTTGTCATACAGCCGTCAAAAAAACACAAATACAAATGGAAGCGCTACCATTTTCGCTGTAACCTGGTAGTGGCCAAGGGACGTTCGCAATGATGTGTTTTTTAACTAATATGGTGATAAATCCACTTATATACGACTGCTGCGAGCCTGCGACATTGTCGGAACGAATCATGCGGAAACTAGGCTGTCGTCCACAAATCGATCTGGTGATTCTGTCAGAGTGTCGCCGGTAACGAGATTTCCATCGAAAGAAAAAGGCTGGAACAGGAGAGTAGAAAATTCACATCGGTTAAATTCGGAAGCTGTCGATGCAGAACATGTTTAAACTCATTCCATTCGGTATGCACGAAACCAGCGATGAGCCTCACTGCAGCATGAGGCTCACTCCCTTGGACTTACTGTAATTGGCACATTATATCATGGAGCGAGAGTAATCGATAAACTCATGAAGAAAGACAGCTACTGGTGTTTCTCTACATGTCGAAGGAACCATACAGTGACGTAGCCAGCCCCAAATTTTTAGGGGGCAAAAAATTAGGGGGAGCAAAAATGTTTGATTTTAGGCGAGCAACAGTACAGTATTTTGTTTGGGATGCCGCCTCTTAAAGCACAAAATTACTAGATACGCTAAAAATTTGGGGGGAATGGGCCCCCTGGCTACGCCTATGGACCTATTGGCGAGTCCAACGAAATTGGTGTTCAAGATCCCAATCTGTTCTACTGAAGCCCTTTGAAGTTTTGCAGCTGCTAAATAAAAAATGCGTGTTATGACTCGACAAATTTTCTTTCGGTTTAGCACCTTTTTGCAATAATTGCAAAAGAACAATATTTTGCGGTAAATTTATCAAATTAAGCAAGAATGGAAATGCAAAACAACAATTTTTTTCGTCTGTCTTCATACTTCAGCTCACAAAGCAATCCATAGAATACAAAGGATGCTAACTTGGACGTCTGTATTGAAAGATGTAGAAACTTTGGACCCGCTTTATACAAATGAGCGTTCAGTCATACCCTGACGACACAAACGCTTTGGCTTCATGAAAATATATTGTAGGCCACCGCTGTAAACCAGAAAGGTTGAATTCTACGCAATTTGAAAAAAAATATTTTGAAACCATGTAACTTGTTCTTTTTAATCCGGGTTTGTCAAGACGTAAAATACGAGGACCTGTGTTTTCGAAAGACACCTTATGGTAAACAGAAAAAACATTCAAGTAGCCATTGTCCCTCAGCGGTTTAGGAGGAACATGTTGTGACAGTGTTGCACGTCTGAGGAGTAAATGAAATATACAGCAGAACATATATTGTAAGTAGCAAGTAAATTAACTTACGCTTTTGTTATATGTTATTCTTACAATTTGCCTTAAAATTATACTAACGCGGGATCAATTGTGAGACAAACTTGTTTGAACACAATCGTGACAACATGCAGCGACGTCGCTGTTTCATCACAATAAGTTGTCGTGCTGTTGATTTTGTTCTTTGAAAATCTGCCATTTGTAACTTGGAAAATATGATGTCACAAAATGAAGTTGTACACAACGGACAAAACTGAAAAAACGTTCCCGGCAACTCGCAGTATGTGACCCTCAGCCAGTAGACCCAACCTTGGGTGAAATCAGTGATCAGAGAGTCTGACTGAATAAAAGAATATGAAAGTCTGACTTTGACCTTTTTCTCCAGAAAAAAATTTTGTTGCCCTCCAACAGAAAAAAAGGAATGTCTTCATGTTTTAGAGTTCGTGCGAGTTGATAATGAGTAACAAACTGCTAGTAGGGGGAAAGCTTGCCGCACAAAATTTTTCGGGAAAGTTTGGGCAAAATATCCTTCGCGCTCCCAAAAATTACCTGCTCCTACACCTCTGCGCCAGCAAGTCAGCATTTTCAATGTTTTCAGGGCGATGTGCGTTGACATTATGGCGTGTGGGTTGTTGAAGTTATGGTCAACAGCCATTTTTCTTTTCGCTACTCACACGTAGGCCTATTCAGTGAGCACTGGCACAAGGCGTAAAGGTAGAAATTTTAACTCGCCAATGGACTTTTGACTGGGGGGAGAGGAAAGCTTTGCTGGAGAAGTCTTCCCCCGTACGCACCCACAACTCTGAAAGTAAAGATGCGCCAATGCTTGTGGTCAGCATTTCAACTGTGTGCTGTTATCAATTCAGTCTTTTCTTTATTCGTATTTCTGTTTTTTTTCGTAGCAATCGCCGCCTTCTTCTTCGCCGACCACGAAGAGATCGCTATTGCCGCTCTCAACCTATGCATTGTTCTAGGCCTTTTCGTGGGTTTTTTTACCAGCAGCATCGTATGCGTACGCCCTCAACTTTGGACGCGTGTCGGCGTTATGCTGGTCATGTTTGCCGGCTACACAGCTGCCGAGGTGAGGCGCAGGAGGAAGAAAACGCCCGATCCGGAATCAGAACGATTGAACTTACTTGCGTCAGGAGACCACAGTGAATCTTGACATCGCCTAGCAGCTTTAATGGAGACCATGGCAAATCTTTAAATAATACACTTGCACTGAACTTCTGCTTAAGCTCAAAGCGTTTGTTCAGTCGTTAAGTTTTTTTGACAGGTTGCATCTATTTCTACTGAATCATGGCTAAGTGACTGAGCAGGATCAGAAGGGCAACAAAGCTGGTGACAAAACGACAAGGCGATGAATTAGTCGATGGTGTATATTCATTTACAGTAAACTTATTAAAACACAAGCAAATCTCAAGTGATAGTTACTGACGAAGCAAGCGATAAAAATAGAAACCCATCAACTTCACAATCCGGAGCCTCTGCGTTCGATCAAATCAACAACACCGGGACGGTGACCGTGAACGCAAGTCACTGAACCACCAGGAAAGCAACAGACTCATGCACTGCTCGACAACAATCACCGCGAAATAGTGCTTCCTTGATGCACCGCGCAATATACAATATAAACTGCTTGTAATCACTCATTAACTTACTGGGAAAATGTTAAGGTTCCACTTTTTCGGAGTAAAGTTTCTTATTTTTTTTCCGTCGCTTTGAATAACGGCCGAGGCACGGCATAAGCGCTATCTCAATGTGTGACTGAATATAAACGAATATTAGGAGGGAAATTGTCTTGATAGATAAAAGGACTCAGAAACTGATCTCTTAAGTATTTATCTCACAACGCGCATCGAGTATTCGAGTACCGCGAGTCGCTGCCGAGGACGGATCAAAGAGTTTGTACGCGAGTTCAGTTCTGGCATGCAAAACCTTATGCTCGATGAGACAATCGTCTGGCATCGCACGGAATCGAAATTGATCCTACTCTGCCAGCGTTTACTTGAGGTCAATGTTCACTCGGGGTCAATAAAAGCTAGTTCAGAAGCACAGAGTACGTGGAAAAGAATTTGTTAGCGCATATGGACGCAAGCATAAAACATTAATTATTAAGCAACTCGGAAATACATGACGCAAGCCGTACAATCGTTGCTATGTACAAACATAAAATTAGAGAAGAGCAGAAGCGCGTGGTCGCAAACCCCTACACGACGAAATGAAACGTCACGCCGGCTGCAAATCAGGGCTGAGAATCATAAAACAGATTTCAATTTTAAGCGGAAATTTTCAAGCTGCCCAAACGTTTTGCTGCTTTTCGTTGGTTGCGGCCATGTCTGCAGCGAAAGTTGTTTTACGTCGTTTTATGAAAGTAAACAATTTTTTCACTATTAATGTTAACAGTTGACACAACCAGTATCCGTAACGTTTTTGTTCAACAAATATCCAATAATCATTTTTTGAACAGCAAATATTCTTTAAAGCAGTTCAACACATAGTCTTTAAACAGCAATAGGAAATATCAACATATGAAACAACACGCTTTGAATTTCACAGAGAAACACAACTGGTGGTTACTAAGACGAGAGGTGGGGGTGAGTTAGTCCAGTTAGAGTGCACGTCCATCCGAACCATCGCCTGTTGAGGGGGATAGTTTTTTTTTACTTTTTGATGAACGAGTGGAGCATGTCGATGGGCAGAGGGAAGATGATGGTCGAGTTCTTCTCGGCGCTGATCGAGGTGAGAGTTTGCAGGTAGCGGAGTTGCAGGGCGTTGGGCGACTCGCTCATGACGTCGGCGGCCTCTTTCAGCTTGCGCGAGGCGTTCATTTCACCCTCGGCGGCGATCACCTGAGCAAGAGGTCGTGGATTCGGTTACGCAGCCAGGCAGAGTTTCAGAAGTGAAACGAGGTTGGCTGTTTGAGACCTCTGCAATGCTTATTGAGTTTTTTTCGCGTTTGTTTCAATTTCTTTCCTGCAAGTCTTCTCCATTTTTTCTTTTTTGTTCTTGCGAAATCAGCAAAATGGCGTTGATGCGAAAGGGGGGGTATGCCGCGATACAGGATGGAGATGTTTCCGAAATCCGAAGCCGTCTATTACGTAATCACTCGCGGAATTTACAAAAATCGCGACTTTTAACTTTTTGCGAACTAAACGGAAAAGCGGTCAAGCACGTCCAACGTCCCTCGTTGTTTTTTCGAAACAGAAAACGTCGTTTTCGTTATTTCTTAACATCATTGTGTCGTCATAAAGCGCGTAATCGCCACAGAGATTAGATGCAACGGCCGAGTCACTTGTGACAGAGAAGCCATCAAGGACGCGACAAACGCCAACAGCACAGCAGGGATCTCCACTACAGTAGCGGGTTATGGAACGAAAAGTACAACTACAAGGAACTGATCATTCGCACGAGTTCTCCCACTTTGTTCGAGTATGCTGGGTGGGGTGAGGATTGCTAAAACTGTTCTTTCCAGCCGCACAGAGTTAGTAATGTTTGAAGACGCCGCTAGGAGCGTGTGACTTCTTTCGTAAGCCAATTGCATGAGATAATGGATGAAAGACGCATTTTAGAAAAAATAAACTTAAGTTTGAGTGCACCTGCAGTGGCACAAAATTTCAACATATTATCTTTACCTGAGCTGCTTGGCAAGTTACAAAAAAGTATTTAAAAGGAAGATTTTTAAGAAATACGTTATAGGAGGAGTGCCACGGATTAGCGACAAGTTGATGTTTATGCTACAATAATCACGTCTCAGTTGCTAATCTACGTCATGTGTCGTTTGCAAGCCTAGCTCATATGAAAAAGGACTGCGTGTAGTTTTTACCGATTTTACAGCGCCTTAAATCCAGAAAGGCACATGCAGGATTTTTAACGACACCCAAGCTAACGGCAAGGCGACGATACGACGAGATCGAAGTTTCAGGTCATATGAGAGTATTGCGGTCTAACCTGTCTCGGATTGGATGATCCGGCTAGCAGCGACATTAGCGCTGCTGCGAGCAAGCCTCAGCAACAACACAAAGGGCTGTCGCGGTGCTGACAATGAAATTAAGCCTGCTGCTGATAAACGGCGCGTTCGCGAAGAACCGCGCATCGAAAGCGTGACGCACGCACGAGATTTTGGCCGTTCGCAGAAATTACTGCGCATGCTTCTGCAAGGTCATCCGCTTCAAGCTACAAAGAGCCTTTTTGGCTGAAACGGAGATCAATCTTTAATAAAACACGAATGTTACCGAAAAGGCTTTAGAGTTTAAAATAAAAGACTTTTTTTCTAGATGGTGTTGCAACCTCTCCGGTGGCGTTGCGTTGAATGTGTGATTCACCACGAACGGGATGTGCGTGAAGAAAAACACTATGTATATGTGGCGCGAACAAGCAATAATAGAGTGATCTCGTCGGGTGAACTCTATTGTTGCTTGCTGCCACAGTGCGAAGCTTTGCACATATGCCGCTCGGGATTTCCGATCGCAACAATGGTACTTGCTCATGTTGCGGAAGTTTTGATCCAAACCAGCGGTTAACCAAAGCGCTGGCGACGTACTGTACATCACGTGACGATTTTGTCATTTAATTTCTGTCAGTCTTTCAAACGATTAACGCGAATTGAAATGAACGAAACACAAACTAGTGCACCGACAATTACGAGCAGGAATGTAAGTTCCGCTTCGCTAAAGCAGAGATTTTCTTCGGTAATCGCTTTGATTCAAACAGGTTTTTCGTCCTGGCCCACTTTCCAGTTGCGAAATGTTGAGTTACAGAAGCAGCGCCAGCATTGCATTATCCGTTCCGCCGTAACAATGTATGTTGTTACGTCACTTCCGTTGTGGTCTGCGCGCGGGCGGCAATTGCAACATTCGTTCAGAACGCGACAGTGATTGGTGTGACGCAACCCGCTATATTTTGACAGCTGAGTTAGTACGTGCTATCTATCATGCACGATGCTGCCTGTCTGATAGCGCTTCCCTGAGGCAATTGCAATTCCGCATGTCGCCAGTGGTGACAAGTGGAAAGGTTTGGTAAGTTTTCTATCTTAAAGGGCAAAACGGAAAAAGCCAACAAAAACCGCTGGCTGTTTGCTACTGCGGGAAACCAAGCAATTCTCACCCCCCCATCACTCGAAAATGATGAACGACCTGGCCGTTTAAACAATGTGGAAAACGTACCCAATCTTCCCAAACACTATCTATTGAAAGGAATCTTTTCACAGCCCAAGCTTCAGACACTAAGATCTCACCAGAGTATATATTAAGTAGGAGGCTCTTGTTCAAATACAAAACAAGCTTTCCAGAAGGTCAGAAAGCTTTGTTCAACCTAATTCACCATTTAACGTAGCATAATGGCGACGTTGCTCGCGAACAAAGCGCAGCCCATTGTTGCGACACAATGATTACGTCGTAAATGGCGACGGCAACACGCGCGTGAACCTTTATCGGTTGCTTGAAGACGATTACGTGGAACAAAGGGCGGCTCTTTTCATCTTCAGCAACTCGTACGCGTTAACCGTAACGATTGAGCAATCAGCCGTTGCAAACGGGGCTTGGGCAACGACGCGTGACCGAGCTTGCACAACGCGACACCACTAGCAGAACGAACTGCAAAAGAAATCTGAATCGCAAAAAACGGGGCGAGCTGAAAGCGATACGCGTCGTCCTGACAACGTGTTAAACAGACAGAGCAACGGGTTGGGCTGTTTGTCCAGCAAACCCTTCGATTGACATTCGAGCACTGAAGGAGTTTGCTGCTCAAGCAACCAACGCTAGGTGTCAAGCGAAATTTCTGGCCTATTATTGTTTGTCAGTTATTTTGCTTCACAGAGCAAAGGAATACGTTTGGCGATTACTTTTTTGATGTGTGTTGTGTGAATTAAAACTTTTTGGTTAGATGTCAGATACCCACAACAAGCTACAGTACGGGAATAACTATAACCACTGAAAAATACTGGACTTAGCCTTAGACCTCAATGATTTTTCTTACCCTAACACTAACCCGACACATATACCTAAACACCAAACCCTAAGCACTAATAATCAGTTTTCTCAGCGTATTCGACATGTAGAATATCACTCCGTGCGTGCGCAGATGGTGTGAAGTCAGAAATTTCGCTTGACACCGGGGTGGTGTCCGAGCTTCAATAGCGCAAGACCATGGCAGCGACCCGT
>JGI24158J21664_10012132_pt1 | contig 11437 bp, 9 predicted proteins | sample Ectturendosymbi3_FD_21664 | JGI IMG/M metagenome (IMG submission 21664)
TTTTGAGCTCGTGCAACAGTTTTATCATGCTACAGAAATTGGTAATGTAGCCAATGCGGTCAGCGCATGCACTGCTCAGCCATAGCAGACAAAACAAAGACAATTGTTTCCGTTAAAGTGAACTATCCCGGAACACAATCTTAAACATGCGTAGTGGACGAAACGTCTGCAAAAAGTGGTGAGATGGTTTCTGCATGCAGACGATAACCCTGATTCCCACCAAAACCTAATTATAACTTCTTGGCCCATTTACAATGTACCTTGAAATTTGCATGCAAATTCATTCCGTGTTATTTGCATTAAGTCGACAAATTAACAAGCAAAAAGTATGCGAAAACAATTAATTTCCTTTGCAAAGGTAATAAAGATTTTGTGAAATATCAAGCTCAAGGGAGGGGTTTTAACCCCAACCCAGAGGTGTTAGCATAGGGTGTTAGTTTAACACTAGGTATGCAAAAGTATGGAAGATGGAATGGAAGATTTCAGGTATGGAATGGAATTGTATGGAAGATTTTGCCTGCTATGGAAGATGGAAGATTTACATTACATTCCATAGTATGCCCTGCCAGTTTGACCACGTGGTGACGTTCATTTTTGTTTCTTATCTCAATCATCTGCGTGATAATGCAGTTCACGGTTATGTGCGCTTTCTCTCAAAATGCTGGTCCTAAAGTAGTAAGCCTTTGGACAATTAGAAAGTCCACTATAAGCATAATGCACTTACCTTTTGTAATCAAGGTTTTTAACTGCCCGGAGTATTTTTTCCGAAATTGATTTAGTCAAATATCTACATTCCGTCATATTGTACTCGACACCTTCGAGGCTTTCCTGCCGAGAGAATAAATAACGTATCGTGGACGTGAAGTCAACTCTGAATGTGATGTATAACCGAAAGTTGTTTCCATACACATTTGTTTCAAAAGCCGAGAGCATGACCAACTAGTGATTGCAACGTTTTTAGAACTTTGCCAAGTCAAGATTTCGCTGCGGCAACCCTCACCGACGTAACCAAATAAAAGCGCATTTTTTATGACAAAATCCGATCATTTTCTCCTTGACCATTTACACAAGTTTCCAGCAAAACTGGCTAGTAGCAGCACTAATTGGTTACCACCTCACATCTACAAGGTCTTTCAAATTGAAAACGGGTAAGAATCTAATCAGAACTCAACAACCAAAATCAGTCTTGTAAAATTGGGTCTTGGTCATTTTGGGATAACTCCTTGCCGGCGGTGACAGCGTAGGTCTGCACGGTGGCCCATTTGCGCCACGTCAAAATTTTGCTATATTTTTAAAAAATGACTCCAAAAATTTTCTTTCAAAAAATCATTTTCAAAATCAAAAAAAAAAAAAAAAATCATTTCAAAAAATCATTTTCAAAATGTTTTGGACAAGACCTAAGCAGGGTTTGACATATTCCTTGAAACTTAAAAAAATGTTTTCTCATAAAATTTTTGAGAAAAAATTTGCCGAGTTGTGCACGGCGCAGAATTACCCGACGCAACGAAATAAACAAAGGATTACGCATGGCCACTCCTGCCTCGTCCTCAGTGTAGACGCACCTTAATCGATATCCGGACAAATGCCACCTGCACAACTACCACCCAGACAACTGCCACCTGGGACAATCGTCACCCAGGACAACTGCCAGCTAGGACAAATGCCACCTATGACAACTGCCACCTATGACAACTGCTATCCCAGGGGTGTAGTGAGGCGGGAACGCGTGGCAACCGCATTCCCACATTTTTCATGTTTAGTTTGAAGAGCAATGAAAGTGAATACTTCATTAAAATACTGATGTAAAAATGAGTTTAAAGTGCTGTTGAAAATGGCTAGTTTTATGGTGTATTCTTACACTTCATTTTTTAACACTGCACCCATGTGCCACCCGGACAACTGCCAACCGGAATAATGCGTTTTACACATTACATACAAGCTACCAAATTCAATTCGGAATATCGCGTTGCGACACGGGGGTTCTCGCGGCACGGCGATTGAGAACCTTGTTGCTTTTCTGGGAGGAGCCCAAATCTTTTAAACGATGTCCAACACATTTTTCCAGGGGGGCCTCGCCCCCCTAGTTACGGACCTGGTGCTACAGTAGTTCAACACAGTGCAGCAAAAGTGAGTAGCAACATTGTTGTTGCGGCCATGTAACTCACAAATCAAAAACTGAGGTAAAAGCCGCACACAATTTTAAATGAACGGAAGCAAGCGGGTTTGGTGAGTGCGTGGAATGAATGAGTACGATGCGATGATGTGCATTAGAAAGTTTGTTGTGAAAAATTTGAAAATGCTCATAAAATTAAATTTTGCACTGACTCATGAGCAGGGTTAAGAATGTTTATGAAGACGTAATGATATCGATACGACATTCCCCACCCAAAAGTATTAATGTTGAAGTGAATGTTATTTTAAGTGCTCAGAGGATAAAGAAACTTTTGTTATACACCAGAAACTTTTGAAGTTTAAATGTCGTAGATGGCAATAAATGAAAAGAACTCAATATATCTTAGGTAGCAGTTGCCCGCGTGGCAGTTGTCCGGGTGGCAGTTGTCTAGGTGGCTGTAGTCCTAGAATCACCTTAATCAGCATTTTTGCTCTCTAGTTCATCTTGGTGTAAAGGTAAATCACAAAAACTTCAATTACGAGATAAAACTGCTATTTTGAGCTTCTAATATAAAACACATTGCTACATGAATCGCAATGAAGTTGTTTCTCTCCTAAAATTTAAGCCTCATTCGAAATGTTCGAAAAAATGCTGTTTCCCCTGTGGAAACAATGATACAGTTTAGAAGCAGCTATAAGAAATTCAACATTAACCATTTTCTTGTTATAAGAATTTAGTCTAACTGCACGACGTGCACGTACACTTTGAACAAGTGATTAGTCAGCTCACTGCCCTCGCGCATCATTTTTATGACCCGTTGGCACTTCGGCGGGTCATTGTTACTCTTATCATATTTGCTTTTTACCACACGAGACGTTTTCCGGTGTCATATGACCGTTGGGTTTTGTTTCGCGGGTCATTTTTAGTGTAAGTGGGAGCGTGGACAACTTTCACCACACCTTTCTGGGCAATTGCTTTAGCGTCGCGGTCCATTTTTGGTCCATGAGCTGAGCCATGATTAGCCCAACACTGCTTTAGAGCGTATAGTCATCAAAATCAACCTTTCGACTTGCCTTTCAGGAAACAAAGGTTGTCGTACTGGTCGTAAGGCAAAACGTAAACAGTTCATCAAGCTCAATTGCTAAAAATTATATCTACAGTGTACATAGGCTCGTGGTTTTCATCCTTTTGTGATCGCAATTTAATTTCTTTATCAGTAATAATCTTCACGGACTTGAATTTATGGTCGGTCGAACAACGGGGGTCGAGGGATCCGTACACCCCACTATTGTTCAAGGGGCATCCAAGATACAATGGACCCTTCACTATTTTACTGCTTTTTTAGTTTTCGTTATAAAGTACATCATCTTCAAAATTTTGCTGAGTGCCTGATCTTGTCAATAAGGCAATTATGTTCATCTCAACCTTGCTCTGTCGTTATACCGTACGCGCGTCGATCAGTCTTTCACTGATGGCCTGGTACAAAACATCTGTGTGACAAACTAATCAAATGACTGTTTGGAGTTAGGAAGCTCGACATGGTCGTGTGCGCAGCAAAAATTTAAAATGTTACGCAACTCCGAATAAATATTTCTCTCATAAGAGGTTAGCGCCCAGAGTCTAGGGATTCAAAGTCTTACAAATGCATACGACGAGAACGTTTTTTTATTTACAACTTTACAACATTATTCGAAAATTGGTACCAATCTTGTTTACGCAAAGTGATATCTTTTTACCGCAGGTTGGCTTCGAAGAGAACCACGTATCTTTTGGAGCTAGTGGTACTGACAAAGCATGAAAATATCTGCGATAAAATCACAGTGAGTGCTGTTGTTTTTTTGCACTTCAAATCTTTTTAGAAATTAAAGGGCATTCCAAGGTAAGATGATCACCAACGACGGCACACAATCAATTAACCGTGACCTAGGTATTACAATTAGTCAATTTCACTTGCTCTCCTGGGTTAGAAGTCCGCAGACCTGCTAAATAAGTCTCCGCTGACTCCGGGTTGAGAATGCTGTTTCAGTCTTCCACAATCCTATGGCAATACGGGGTAGTTTGGGAATCGGGAACGTGAGTTTTTTCGGGCATTTTCCGGTCATATACAACCGAATTGTTTTTAAATGACCGAAAAAATAAGTCAATTCGGTTACAGTGTCCGAAAAAGCAAGCTAGTGAATACTGTTTCGGCGAGTTTTAATACTGTTAGGGGACAAATGGCCGATATGCTTCAATGAAAAAAAACAGGGGGGAATAGTTTGATTTGTTACTTGAAGAATACTATAAAACCGCAAAAATATACGTATAAAAATTTATAGAGAATAGTGGAGTTTAAAGAATACGTCGTTTCATCCGCCCGTGCGCAAAAGAACTCGACTTGGTGGTGAGTAACAACAACATAGTTACATGGTTAAGGATTCACTGCAATACATGAATATAAAACAAGTTTAGTTTTTAGGTACAAGTTGCAGTCATTTTGACCCACACCGAAAACATCAGTGATTGTTCCAAATCGTTTTTGAAAAATAAAAAACAACCGACTTAGAAAATACTGCTCGTGCAAGTACTGAAAGTAATGCAATTTACTGATATAATTTTACATAAGAACAATTTTTTAACTACCCCAGATCTGCAAACATTAGATACACGTATAGTTGCTGCATCACTTATCGCTCAGTTGGGGTGATAGAGTAGTTGTTAAAAGTAAAGCAGACGTCAATGTTGCGCGAGTTTCTCTTTTTGCCACAGAATTTCAGTTTAACTTTACACAGGAGAAACTATTGATGCAAGAGAAATGACTCCTTCGACGAATTTCCATTTCAACCGCGAAATGGTGCGTTTGGATGTTTTAACAAGTCTCAGCATGAGATGAAAATAAAACAGGCTTGTTGTCTGTTGTCGCAATCACTCTAGTATAGTAATCTTTCAGAACGATTCAAGGACCGCGTTTCAAAAAGCGACTTACTAGAAGGATTTCCTGGGAGATAGCTTGCACTTTCGCTGGGTCGAACTTGACGTCCGGCTCGAGTTTATACGTGTTCTGATATCGTGTCGTTACCCTCTTGTTCAGGTAAATTTCACTGGTCCCTGGATCTTCTCTGCAGCACATTGTTTTACAGGTAGTTAAATTATTTCTTACGTAAACGACATGACCATACCATGGAGTCGCAAAAAAGCAAACTTCTTTGATTGGAACGTACTGCCTATCATAGAACTCGCAGATAACTATATATCTATGGTAAAAACGTAAGAAACTCCTCTTTCCACGTGAGTTGACCCGTAACGCATTCCGTTGCCATCTACCAGCACAGTGTTATATTGTATCATGACAGGACCTCACTTTCTTAGTGGGAAGGAACAGTAAATTAATTACTTGTTAGGTTTAAAAAGACAAAAGACATGAATTGCGTTTTGTGGTAAGAGCATTTTCCATTGTGAATGGACCTTGCTTTTGCTAGAACTCCGAGGATTTCGCAGATATTTGAGAGTGATAAGACACAGTGCGCGATTACACAACTGCGCCTAATCTGCGAGAGAGAACAAACAGTTGTCCCTGCAGAGCACGTAGCAACCATTTGTAACAAAAATAATGTACGAAGCAAAAGGAGTAAAACCCATAGGATTTTTTCCGGGGGGCCAATAGTGGATTTTTCCAGGTGGTAGCCAAAAGGAGTTAGCCAGGGGAGGACCAACAGTGGTGAAATTTCATTTCACCAACTCGAAACGAAGACAAAATAATTTATCTGCTAAAAATTAGGAAAATATCAAATTCCAAAAACACTGCCCCCTTCCGACGCTCATGTGCAGAGAGGTCGATTATCTATATCATCGCACATCTTGGGTCAGCAGCTCGCAATCAACCTTATACTGCGTGGTCTGTCGAACAACTACAATATTTTCTCAACCTAAAGTCTGACGTATATACCTTTCCTCAAACATCAAGGAAAAAACACTTTAAAGAAGCCGGCACATCTTCAAAAAGAAAACTGTCGGTAATGATACTATAAGAATTCAAAATCATACGTATGTTCTCAACATTCCTGTTAAATCAATAAATAGAAAAGAACGAAGCATCTCACCATCCGGCAAGACATATTGTTACTACTAACATGGCCCATCTTGTCGTTGCTGGCGATGGAGTCATTGCGCGGTAAAAGATGCATTCACGAAAGCATACGTAAGTACATACGAGCAATGCACAAGATCACACGCACGCAACGACGCACAGGCGCAAGCAGACTGAGATTTTGTTTAATGCAAAAGTTGCCAATGCCTCATTCTTTGGTCCTTCATGAAAGCGTTCAGAACGGAGAGAGGCTTTCCCCAGCTTTCTTTTACACCGTGCGCCAGGCAAGATGGCTTTTTGAAAAAGCAACATCTTTTCATTGTTTGCAACAACTGTTTTATTCTTTACGTGCTTGGCTTAGACCCACAGTCCATATCATAGTCTCAGTCAAAGAACGCAAGGGTACAAAAATATGTAGCCAAAACGCATCACAGGCATGGGCGACGGAAGGGGGTGCAGGGAGGGGCCTTTCCCACGGTATTTTGAAATTTCATATTTTCCTATTAACTTTTTTAGTAGAAAAATGTTTTTCTTTTAGTTTCAAGTTGGTAAAATAAAATTTCGCCACTGTTGGTCCCCATGGAAAAATCATTTTGGCCACCCAGTGGAGGAATCCATTGTGGCCCCCCTGGAAAAAATTATTCCAATGTCCACGATAACGGGGTTGGTGTTGTTTGTTACACGCAGTCGATACTGAAGAGGAACAAACACTTAAGCAAAGCACCAACAACAAGTGCTACTTTCAGTCATCTTCATACAAAAGCGTCAGATACGGTAGTGGAAGAAAAATGGAGAGTTGTACAGCATCAGACAGATAAAGTGGGCGGATAAAAAAGAGGTATGAAGATGTGCTCCGTTTAACAAAGGCATACAAATTTTTACTGATCAAGACGCAAAATGCCCTGATGAAATGGGAAACTTGATGAGAACGAACGCTTACATTCCTGGGAATGTAATGTAAAATTTGATAGGCATTGTTATACGCAACGCAAGACTGTGTACTTGCACCACAATTGGCAGACAGGCCCGCAACCAGGCGGACAACTGGGAAATCGCCTCCCTCCGTAATTTTCAAAAACTTGCTTAGTAGTTAGGTACAACAAGTTACAATCATTTTGCCCAGCCCGAAAATAGTACAAGTTGCAATCACACCCTCCCAGAAAATATCAGCTGGTCGATGCCCTGTTGGTAGGAATACATTGGCATGCCATAGGAGTGTTTTTAACTGCAGTAGAGCATTGAGCAAAGGTGTCCCTGAGCTTGTTCGCTGCGCAATAAAGTTATTTCACTTAGCTCAGAATGTCATTGCCATCCTTCAGCAATGCATCAAGATTTAATCTTTGTTTCTGCACCAAACGCAGTCGCTCTCTCGCGACTTACACCTACGACCATCTCGACGTTCCCAATCGGACCTGGCCTTCGCAAGTTTCAGCCAGAGCAGCCGAATGCCGGACAGACGTGTTCTAGGGAAGTTTCGAGGTCACAACACCGGCCCTCCCGCATAACGCCACCGAAACTTAAAGTTCCTGGCCACAGCGATCCGGTGAAGCGTTGGAACTTCCACAAGGCTGACTTTTGCCTTCTTCTGAATCCGTTGAGAGATTGCCACCTCCAGATACAACAAACATCGAGAGTGCACACCAAGAATTTTGTGTGTCCCCTTTACAATCGTCGAGAGACTCATCTACATTCGTGTCGAACCAACCAACCAACCACTGACCAATTGCTCCCACAGGAGCAGGCGGGTTTTCGACACGGGTGGACGACTATAGACCAGGATACCCTGCTGACACAGGACATGGAGGATAGCTTTTCGGCTAAGAAGGCCGGAGCTGTGTTTGTTGATCTCACAGCAGCCTACGACACTGTATGGCATCGCATCGTGGTCTCACTTACAAGCTGCTGCGATTGCTACCTGATAGACACATGGTCCACAAGATCATGCATATGGTTGGCAATCGCAGCTTCACCCTTACCACAGGAAATGGCAAACGGAGCAGGTTACGACGCCTTAAGAACGGCGTCCCACGGATCTGTCTTGGCATTCCTTCTCTTCAACATCTACATCTCTGACCTGCCAACCATCGTCTCCAGAAAGTATGCTTATACTGACAATCTAGCAATCATGCATGCTGATGGAGATTGGCAGGCAGTGGAAGCCGGAAGGGGTGCTGAGCAAGGACATGGCAACCATAGGTTAATACCCCAAACCTGGAAGCTAAAGCTCAGCACTACAAAATGGTGTCGGCAGCCTTCCATCTTAACAACAAGGAAGCTAAACGTCAGTTAAAAGTCAACTACAATAATGAAATCCTGCCCTTTCTGCCCCGAGCCCAAATACCTCGGAGTAACGTTGGACAGGTCGCTTACGTATCACCAACACCTTGAGCCACTTCGCAAGAAGCTGACATTACGCGGCGCGCTCTTGAGGCGGCTTGCTGGCTCCGGTTGGAGTGGTGGAGTAACAACGCTGCGAATAGCCACCCTTGCTCTGATGCATTCAACTGCAGAATACTGCGTTCCTGTCTGGTGCCGCAGTGCTCACACCCGCCTTATCGATCCCACCATCAACGACGCCTTGCGAATTGTGACTGGATGCCTGCGTCCTACACCAGCGGACAACCTTCCCATCCTCGCAGGCATCCAACCTGCTGAGCGTCGTCTCAGTGAAGCCACACTGCCTCTAGCACACTGTTCCATGGAACCTGGACAACTGCTCCACTCAGCGCTCACTTGTCCGTCGAGTGCTAATGCACGGCGCCTCAAATCGAGACACCCATTTGCACCCACCGCACAACAATTAACTCATCAGTTTATCTGACAACAGCAACATACATGCGGCGCTCTTGGCGGATCACCAATGGAGCGCGGAGTGGGCGCGGGCAACCCTACAAGACTCCACACTTTCATGCCCGACACCGCCACCCACATCCTTGGAATGACCCTCCAAAGAGCAGTCCGGGTCCTGCTTAGCCGCATCCGCATTCGTGTCGGACGATTCCCCTCCTGCTTGCACAAATGGGGTATGGCCTCCTCTGCGGCCTGTGAATGTGGCGCAGAAGAACAAACCGTCGACCATGTTGTCCTCCAATGTCCAATCCATCGACCTCCTCATGGACTGCACAGCCTGACGGTTCTGGACGATGATACAATCGAACGGCTGCTCAACACCTGCCCCAAGATCTAGTGCGGCCTAGCAGTGGTTATGAAGAACTGACTCAAAAGAAGTAGGAAAGTTTTTTTTTCGGATGTAAACCGGATTGGATCAAATATTGGGATAGTACTATCGGATTAGGATCGGACTGGACTATACAATAAAAATATTGGACTGGGTTAGGTATGCAAAAATATCTGATCCGTTTAACACTGGTCTATAATGATATCAAAGTTCTAAAAGCTAACCATACACAGATAGCAAACTCAACTGTGCAATATCAAAACAGACTTACCCAAACGTGCACACGCTGGAACCCACAGCGTTCAGTTTCACCATTGAAGAATCAAACATGCTTCCGCGGCGCTTACTCATAACACCAGTAGCAGCAACAGTGGCAGCTGCTGCAGTAGCAGCACCAGCCGATTGGTTAGCCATGGTAGGGATGAGTTTCACGAAGTGATTTTTACGTATCAGCCAAATTTTTTAAAACCTACCTATCGCTGCGAAACAAACTCAAACTTACTTCGGTCGCAGGCCATTTTTCGCTATTACTAACCTTGCTGACTTCAGGCGTTTCTTTGCCATTTCTTCAGAACATCTTCTGATGCTGAGAACGAACAATCAAGTAATAGTATCTTCTCAGTTTTTCAACTAATTTAGCAGTATCAACAACGCTTTGCCCAATTTTTCCATCCACAGGGTTAGGGCATGTTATTCCCATTGCCTTTCCCTACCACATGAGTTTTTTTGGCGGAGGAGGGCCATTTCTTTTAGTTTTGCTCAGGGTTTCTCAACCGAGGCCCTCTACCCCACTTGGGGGCCACGGAGCGGTTCTCCGTGGGCCACGTGTAGAGGCCTTTACTCTGCCGCCATATTGCAAAACCCTGTTGATGAGCAGTGGGCCACAAGTGTTGACAGTCTTTGGAAGGGGGCCACAAACCATGAAAGGTTGAGAACCACTGGTTTTGCTGATTTTGCAGCACATATTTAGCGCACGTGGGTCATTTTCAGAAAACCTTTTAAGGGTAACTTTTCCCCTCACTACACAAATTTATCACTGCCGAAACATTGTTTTCCACAAATCGCCCTCAGGGCCTAAGAAAAAATTTATCTTAAGTATTGACCGCAATGTGTTGCAACCTGTAGGTAGAAATTAATATAGTTGGCTTCGGTTCCGATGTAATTACTGAACTAGGCCAGTGCAGTTGTTTCCAACCTTTTCCTGCTTGCGGGCATCTCAGTTCGTTAATTTTGTTCTCGCAGCCATCCAACCGCAAATTGATTAGCTTAAGAAAAAAAATAACTTGAAATGCTGACTTGGAGAGGAAATTGTGATTTCAGATTCAGAATCAGCTAGCTGGAATCCAGTGGCGTACGCAGAAAATTTTCATGGGGGGTTCATTCAGTGACATGTGGTGGTCATTTGTATTTGGTGTGCGCTCTTTGTGACGTCACAAGTTGACGTCATATTCATGTTTTCAAACCAACGTTTTGGCGAAGTGTGTTAATATAATATGCATATTCTTCTACACGCACTCCCCTTATTTTTAAAAGAAATCAAGCCCTATACACTCCCCTTATAATAAAGTTTTCGCAAAATATCAAGTTGAAGGGGGGATTTAACCCCAACCCCTTGCGTACGCCCTTGCTGGAATCATCCTACACCACGTCTGGGCACTGTACGGCACGTGGGCCACATATGGCCCTTTGGTTGGGTCCGACCGGCCCTGTAATGTTGTTTGGAAATTACTAAATACAATACATTGTATAAATTCTTCAGTCCCACTCGCAACGCCCTAGACTTATGCATGCATCGCAGCAACAAGGAACACGCCAGTAGGCCTACATGATAGAATAAGTACGAGGATACATACGTGGCGGTAGTAGGAAAGTATACGTTTGATGGTGCTAATACATCTACCAGTGATGGATTCTCGAGACTTGGTCCCGGTCTCGAGACGCGTCTCGAGACCCGTTTTTTGAAGTCTCGGTCTCAGGTCTCGTCTCGGTCTCAGGTCTCGTCTCGGTCTCGAAGGATTTCGGTCTCGGTCTCGAGCTCTTCGTCTCGAGACTTTGCATAGGTTATTTTTTATGAAGTTTT
>JGI24158J21664_10012133_pt1 | contig 11437 bp, 5 predicted proteins | sample Ectturendosymbi3_FD_21664 | JGI IMG/M metagenome (IMG submission 21664)
TATTTTTCAACTTTTTGCATTCCAAATAACATGGAACAGTAAATGCTGGCAAAGGATAAATTTGTATTAAATGGTAATGACACACAATTTTATTAAAACACTTTGGGAAAAGTCAGCATTATATGCTAAGCATTTTTGCAGCATGTAAGTAAATTAGTAATTGATATATGTGGTACATGACTAAAACCTTGCAGTAAAACAAAACATACTTCAGAATATTTTTATAAATTCATTTCATGTTTTTATGTGTCAAGTCACATAGATCTCTTGCAAGACAAATAGCTTGTATGCTCAGACCAACATACGTACAGTACAAACCAAAACATCCACAAATTTTCATAAGGCATGCTATGGACCTTTTGGGCAAATACAAATTTTTTTGCATGTTCCAATGTAGCTGCATTTCTTAAACAACATGTCATCCATGAAATGACTGAAAATTTTATGGACTCGCTTGATTTGTGATACACTTGACTGATTTTATTCTAGTCATACTTTGCAAATAATCATACAATCAAGCCTAACTGATACCCATTTGTAAACTATGATAAATTAATATGTAGATGAAATGATGTGGTTGATTTCAACAAAGAGATGTTTTTTATTTTAGGTAACGGTACTTGAGTTTTATTTTCATGCAGAATGGTATTTAAGTTTCACTTGAGAAAACGTCACTTCAATTGAGAGTTTCTAAACAATGCTAACTCTAATTTTATTTTAAAGTAATGCAACATATAACTTCTTACCTGCTTTTCCAGCCATCTTGTAAAACACTGTTCTTTTAAAATGTTTCATTTCGATGTGACACTTAAGCACTGTAGTGGAAAGCATTTCATCCATCACACATAAAAGGCAAAGATCAGATGTCCCTTCATTAACTTGTCACATGATTCAATGCTTGATCCATGTGAAAAACTCAACCGGCTTATTCTTACTGATGACATGATTGAATAATACTTTGCAGTAACCCTTTAACACACTCAAACAAACAATACACCACAAATGAAAATAACATCAATAAAACATAATCTACAGTAACAGCAATTAGTGATTCAATCTTCATCATCTCCAGGTGGCAACCAATTCTAGTCAATCGGTGCAGGTTCATGATAATGATATTGCAGTTGCTAGTGCTACTGCCACAGTATCGCCAAATCATATTCTGGAAGGCAGCATATTTCATGCTTACGAAATTGTGATGTACTACTGGCACAATAGCACCACCAAATTACACAACTAAGCCAGCAGTAGCACATTTCATTTGTGTGCCTACGCTGCACTAGGCTATATGGCACTCATATATTTGAAAAGAAAAATTACAAAGCTGAACTACCAGTAGCCCAGAACATTTGTGCACCTATGTTAGTTTTGCTACTTGCACATTTCAATGCAAAATACATACAAAGCTAGCCAGCAGTAGCACAATTTATTTGTGCCCCTACGCTACACTATCTATGTCACTATTTGCTACTTCACTTGCTCATTTCAATGCAAAATAAATACGAAGCTCAATAATCAGCAGTATCGTATTTCATTTGTGCATCTACACTATATGCGTTACTCGCACATTTGAAATGCAGATTACAAAGCTGAGCTACCATTAGCCCAATACATTTCATTTGTGCACCTACGCAACTTCCCTTATGTGCTACTTGCACATTTCAATGTAAATTACAAAGCTAAGCTAAGCAGTAGCACATTTCTTTTCTGCGCCTATGCTGTGTTAAGTGCTGCTCAGACATTTGAAACACAAATTGATAGCCTACCACTACAGTGTAGCCTACTCCTAGCACATTTCATTTGTGCGCCTACGCTGCGCTATGTGCTAGTCGCACATTTGAAATGCAAATTATTAACTACAAAGATAAGCTAGCAATAGCCTAGCCGGCACTTTTCATTTGTGCGCCTGCGTTGCGCTATCTGCTACCCGCACATTTGAAATGCAAATTATCAACTACAAATATGAGCTAGCAGTAGCCAAGCCAGCACCTTTCATTTGTACACCTACGCTATGTGCTACTCGCACATTTCAATGCAAATTACAAAGGCAAGCCAGCACTAGCACATTTTGTGCGCCTACATATCAAAAAATGTGCTAGTAGCACATTTCCAGATTTGATACTAGCACATTCAAAATGTGCTAGTCGCAAATTCCAAATGTGCAACTTTGCGAAGTAGCACAAAATGTGCCAAAAATGAGTTCCACTCCTGTTGCCACCAAAGCTCCCCCGTGGCAACAGGACTAGGTTTAGGACAAGTGTTTTTTATATTTATTTATTTTACGACAATCTTGCTACAAGCGGTAGCCTTGACTTGTGCAATTTTGTCGTGTCACTTCGAGCTTTCAAAGTACAGCACGAGTAAATTCCAAAAAAAAAGAAACATAAATAATATGCAAAACGAATACAGGACAAGTGCTATCAAACTTTCTCTGGCCATGTATCCCTTCAGCAATTCACTTGATGAGCATGTACCCCTAAAATATTTTATGACAAAAAGACTGTGGAAAATTACAAGAATGTATTTACCCATAAGCATATAATCAAATGATTTTGAAAATAATATTCACTGATGCATGTACAAATATTACGAAATGAATAATATGTAAACATTTTTTCCCTTCTATTGCTTACCTCAAATGTACTCCTTCAGATAGGCAAATGTGCCCGTACTAGCATAGAAATAGGGGTACATGTATCCCAGTTTCAGAGTTTGGGAACCCCTTTAGGTTAGGGCTTGAGGTTTACGTTCATTTTTTATGTTACTAGCAAGTGTAGTGCAGCCTAGCACACACTTGTGTGTTAGTGTCACGTTACAGGCAGCAGACAAATAAGCTTTCAAAAGTGCTGTGCTGGACCCATAGCCATGAAGGCTACATGGTTTTATTATCCAAAAGACAATGAACTCAAAACTTAAGTGTTGTTACTTTGCTTTTGAGGTTACGGTATATTACGGGCCGTGGGCCAGAAAATAAGTTGTAGTGTAGCATAGATGGGCTGGGCGGTTTCTTGTTAGCTCCGGGTGGACCGGGCTGCAAAAGTGCTAGCCCGTGCCATCTCTAATGCATGGACAAGTGTTGTCATGGTTTCAGGGCTGGCAAGCTGTTAGCGCCTAGCGCTTCTTGTTTGCATTAGGTGGTTGTGAACTGTAGTCTAAAGCTGAACTCTAAACCATGAACCCCTAATTTAAAATCGGACCTTAAAGCTTGACCATAGGCACTGCAGGCAGGTAGCCAGGAATTTTGCTAAGGGGGCAAACAATCGGATTTCAACATCTAAATATTTAATGACCCTTGTTTTATTTTTAATTTTTGTTTCATGGGTGGAAGTTATGCCATGGCAGGTTTTCTTAATTCCTCTGCTTTTGGATGCTTTTCTTGCAGCCATAAAGTGGTGTATACAGTAGTAGTTGACTGAAAACGTTGCTTGCAGAACCATGGCAGTAAGCTTGTTTGTTGATATGCTATCTCAACCTTGTCGAGCATTGGTTATGTTCATCAACTTGACTAACATTCCATGTGAACTTCAATCAGTTGCAATAAGAAAAGGTTGGTAGTCTTAAGCTATGAATATTATTTGACATGATCTTTTTGTACTTCTTCTTTGCACTAAGCTTGAATGAAACTGTTCATTTTTCATCTTCAGTTTGGTTTTGCTTCTCTTGTAACCTATAAATCTGATTGAAATTGAAGTTCTCAATTTTGATGAGTACTTGTGAAGGGCGGGTAAAGCAAAAGTGTGCGACAGCAAAAATGATATCCTGTGTGTCATTCTCTGAGTTCCACATTAACACATTTAGAGCCGGTGTATGAGTACATCTTCCTTTCAAATCACACATCGAGCGCTAATTACGTACCATTTTGCAATTCCATAACTTGCCAGTCAATTATGTTAGAGAGCTATCCAAACCCTCACAAGATTCGGCAAGTCTTCTAGTTTGCAATGAAAAAAATTTTTTGGGGTCTTCAGTTTTGTTTTTGTTGTGGGTGACGTCATAAGTGGGGTAAGTTTTTGGCCATTTTGGCTCTGGTTACCCGGCCCTGGGTCCAACCGCTGGATGGAGGTATATCACTGAATTTTTTTTTGGAAACTAGTTTAAAATCCGATTCTGTTGAGCCTTGGATCAGCTTTCTAACTTTTCTGTTTGAAGAGTTAAGGCCGGTCTACACTACAGTGAAATAAAGTGGAGCGTAGCGCAGAAGTTTGTGATGGTTTAAATTCATGAAGTCGAGTGCAGGGTTTTCCTCGAAGCCAAAAATTCTCTTTTGCTGTGTTTACATTACTAGCACATGATAATTGCGGCCGGCCTAACACATGTTGGTAAAAGCTGTACTTTGCATGGTGCTTTTTGATTACCAGGACTTGTGCATGACCCACTGTGAAGTTGATGTGCACAAAATACTCTGGATTGTTGCACCATGCAGTATCAATATGTTGCAACAATATTTTGGTGAAATTAACTAGAGATTGACTGATATATCAGCCTGGCTGATATATCAGCTGATATTTGGGTTTTACCAATATATTGGTATTGGCAAAAACGGCTGATTTTATCGGCCTCAATAGGAGTTGACAAAACACTGTTATATTCCTCACGCATCCAGACAACTTGCGCAAAAAAGCACAATGAAGCAAGTCAAGACAGTTATTTTACAGCAACACTAGCACGTGCGGTTTCATAAACAAACAGACAACATTAACCATGGAGCATGCGTCGGCCGTCACAGCCAAAACAAAAGCATCTTCAGGAAGTTTTGCAATGCTTGAAGCTACCACGACTATTTTAAGACTAAAATCTCCGCAGTGAGAGCTTTCAAATGATGTATTGCACATGCCAATAGCATGTGTGCTCGTCAAGTTATCACTGTTCAAAATTTATGTCACACATGAGTGATTTAGATGACTACCCATTTTCTTTACCCCAAAATTAGGTAAGTGCATGGATTTTAAAAATTTTTTCTTCACTAGAAGAAAGGATACTTAAGCGTCATGTTTTTGCAACAATTAAATGATTACAGTGAGAATGATTTAGTTTTAAAGTTAGTTGATGATTTTCTTGCTAGTCATTATGCTTCATTGACCACAAAAAGTAATCATGTTGTATGGTCCATAACTTCGCGAAGCCTTAATCAATTACAATAAAATTTAGTTTTTTGGAATCAGCATGAAAAGTTCTACCTGCTTACGAAAGTTAAAGAAAATCTGAGATTTGGATTGACTGGCTTGGACAGTTGACAGAGAATGACCCAAAAGGAAAGGTACAGAATACATCATTTTTTGATAATGTAGCAGAAAACAGGATTAAAAAATTTTGGAAATATCAGCTATCGGCCTCAAAAATGCCAAATTGGTCGATCTCTAAAATTAACTGGGTATTTTCATTTTCAATACAACTTTTTTGAAGCAGCACAGCTTTTAAACTGAAATTTTTAAGTGGCTTGATTGTGACCACTAACTAGCATGCAACCCAGCATGTAGGCACATGTTCACAAAGTCTGAGTCTGACTTTCCTTATGTCCAAAGCATACACCTTGATGCATTCAAAACAGTTCTTGTATGTTGTTCAAATGTTTAAACATGATTTTCTTTCTGTATTACAACCATCTCTTTGCAACTAACATGCATAAATAATGTTGATTTTGAGTGACCTTAACCTTTTATAACTCATGATGTTATAGATGATCTCAACTCAGCAGCCCAACATCTGTAAATAAAACGTTTGATCTTCCTGTGAACACAAGGAGAAAATGCTGTATGAATGCCAATTTAAAACAAGAAAGTACTAAAAACTTTCAGTAATTGAAACATCAGGTCTACATTTCATCCCACTGTTTATTTGTAGAGGGCAACTAATTGCATATATTTGAGATATGCTCATATTTTGGTATACCACAAATTACAAATGTACAATGACTTATGGAAAAACTCTCAGGCTGGTTGTGATGAGGTTGCTATTCAGGAAATTCAGAACCATATTCCTAAACAATCAAATATATACTTTTCCAATGGAAAGGTATAGTTACTTGAAGTAACTATATGAAACTCAATGAATTTCAAAATCCACATAATTATCAACCTAATGGAACTTCTGAACTCAATTTTTTTGAAATTGTTTATTAAAATGTGGTGAATCTTCGTTATTCAGTCTTTAGCAGAACTTGCTGCGTTTCATACATTTCAAAAAGGTGTTTGTATGTGACTGACACAATGCATACAATCTCAGAGCCTTCAGTTGATGTTCTCATGGATCCACACTTTGATTGGTAACTCCCTACATATGACATTTATTTAAGCAAACTAAACAAATTGGCATAATGAAATGTCTGTAACCTTTTGTACTGTAACAAAAGCAAGCCTTTTGCAATTGAAAACATGTGTTTTGTTCATCTTGAGTGACAATCTGTGTCCAAAAAGCACCATTGGTGGAAAACAATTTCATGTCATTTAATTCAAGAAAACAACTGACAGTGTTCGAAATTGATCAATATGACTTTTTTGGGGCTGATGCCGATATCGATATATCAGCCATTCATGGACCGATAGCCGATATTTCCAAAATTTTTGAATCTTGTTTTCTGCTTCATTATCAAAAATATAATGTATTCTGTGCCTTACCTTAAAACTTCAAAAATCAGGATATATGAGTTAAAATTTTCAAATTGTAGCAATTTCAGTATTTTGCTATGATCCTTAATTAACCTGATTAATGATGATGATTTTGTTTTGGCTGAGATGGCTGATGCATGCTCCATGGTTCATCTTGTCTGCTTGTTTATGAAAACGCACTTGCTAGCGTTGTGGCAAGATAACTGTCTTGACTTGGTTCGTTGTACTTTCTTTAGCAAGTTGTCTGGATGTGTGGCAATGCGTGCTGCTTCATAAACATTCGCACTTGGCAGCCTTCAAACAGCCTGTTAGCGCATAGCCTTTGTGAGGCAGGAAGGGCATCGCGAAGAACAACACCTGTTGATTTGCGAAAAAGCAGTAATTCAGTCATCATGACTTGTGATCTTTTCGAAGCTTTCCAACAATGCATATCAATGGAGATTTAGAGTTCAACAGATAACAATAAAGGTTGCTGCCAACAATAGCTCGCATTGCACCCTTGCCGCTCATCCTTTCCCATCGCAACAATGCCAAGCACCTGAACATGCGTGCATAACTTTTTCACAAATCTCAAACCATATTTACAACCAGCTGATAAAAATGTAGTTTTTTTCTCTCATTTCATGCACTACCATCTTGACATGCGGTTGCTACAAGGTAATCACAACATGTTCTGTGATATTCACATTTTTTCTGCAACAACAACAACAACACCAGAAGCGTTACATTTCAGCATCCAAGAGCTGATAATTGTCGAATGCTTAGCCCAGGTGCAAGTAAAATTTTGCATTGTTTTTTTCTGCAAAGAAAATTTTGTGTGACTTTTTCATGTGAAAAAAAAATTTTGCGTGTTTTTTTGTTGTACAATGTGTGTAATAATTTTTTTCGTAGTTCAGTTTTTTAAGCATCTAAACGAAAGTGCTGTACGTTTTAGTCAAATCGAAACCAAACTGAGTTATTTAGTGATCGGCAAAAACAGTTGAACGCATGTGCATTTTCGGACGGAGTCGAAAAGCAGAAATCCTGTCTAGGACCAGGTGATATAAAAACTGTTATAACTTTTCTTCTATACAATTTTTTGATTCAAAATTTGGCAGGATGCTTTGTAACAGCTATAGCAACTGTTTCTGTGATTTTTTCATTTTTCCCATTGTTGGAATAGGCGCAATAAATTTTCAAAATAAAATAACAGATAATCCACCCTTGTTTCAGGGTGTTTTTTCTCTCCAAAACAAGTGGAAACATTAGTTGATTTCTATTTTCATAAACTACACAATATGACTAACATTGTTGTGCAGAATTTGGGTTTCTATTGTGCAAGGTTTTCCTTCCAGAGCCTTTTTGAAACAACGACTTGCCCACTCAAGCGCCAGCACGAAAACCATACCAGCGTTCTAGCATCAGACAGCAGCCACGAATATACTGGCGGTCAATTAGTTAAGCAAGATGTTCAGAAAAACAGCATTAATCCTATGAGGTTTAAAGTTATGGATTAGGCAATTGCTTAATTTTAGTATGAAAGCATACTTAGCTTACTGTAATATTACTATATACCAGGTTTTCAGGGGACAATATACTCACATTTGTAAAACAAACAGTTTGCCAGGACACCAGAAAAAACAAAATGGTTATCATGTCAGTTTTTTATTATTATAAATAGACTATTCAATAAGGCACTGGCCTACATGTCCATAATAAATGAAAGTATATGAAGTTTACACATAACTTGTACTAGTAGGATAGTGGCTCAAGCTGAAATTAGTGTTCCATGAAGTGTTGCAAATCAATGGTCATCACACTTTTTTGTCTTACAACCTCGAATTGCAGCATGGGTGCTGCTAAAGAGGAGTGCAAAAGCAAATGAAGTGCTGTCTCTCAAGTCTGAATACATGTTTATGTTTAATCTGCACTAGACATGCTACCATACTTAGTTGGTGAAATCCTGAAGCAATGGAAACAATTATAAAATTACACTAAAAGCACTAGTGTTTCTGTATGCAGTCCAAATGTTAGGTCAATAAAGTCAATTTTTTGAATTTTCAAGTCAATTTTTTGTAGTTTTTAGGTCAATAAAAGCTTGCCCTATTTGTAACACAATTGGCCTAACTTTGCTGCACTTAGCATATGTCAAATAAAAATTCATAAACAGTACTTGAATCTTTTTGTACAACTTCTTTCCTAAGGTTGTGCTGTATACGTGTGTTATTTGAGTCCTTCAGTCCAAAACTTCATGTTACCAATGCCACGACCCCAGGAAAAAACTTGCACTTTGCTCAGCTTCACACCACTTGGAATGCTCCCAAAGTGTTATAAACTGTTGCTACGCTCCGTGAAAATCTGCGACTTGCGCATAGTCAAGTGAAGTCATGCTTCAATTTTAAGATAATAAAACAAACAAGGAATTGCGCTTGACTTCACCATGCCTTGTGTGGACTGGCCTTAGGGTAAAATTACCAATTATTGTAAAATAGCCAATTTTTGGTAAAGTTAGTGATTTTATGTTATTTTGGCCATAACTTTTGAAGCAGAAATATTAGAAACCCGATCAAAGACTCAGAAGACTTGGATTTTGCCTAGTTTCCAATAAAAACTTGAGTGAAATATTTTAGCAGTTGGGCCCAAGGCCAGGTAATCTGAGCCAAAATGGCCAAAAACGTACCCCACTTATGATGTCACCCACAAAAAACCTGAAACCGACAAAAAATTTTTCATTGCAAACTGGAAGACTTGCTGAGTCTTTTGAGGGTTTGAAAAACCCTCTAACACAATCGATTGGCGAGTTATGGAGTTGCAAAGACTTGGCCAATATGGGCAAATTATACCTTATAGCATAACTCGGCTAGCACTAAAGGTGTTAGAGACAAGATTGCCTTGGGTTCCAAGGCAAATGCCTTATTGTCACTTGTAGGAAATCTTGTGGAAAACCTCACAATTTACAGAAAAGCTCAATTTCACTAGGCCCTAGTGACTTTGTGGCCTGTTAATGATTGTAAACTTTTATTTACTGTTGTGTGCATAAATGATGCAGAATTCTATTTTTCCATTTGTTGGTCAAGTTCTTACAGCTTAATATGTTTATTAATTTATTTTCATTGTTTTTCATGTGATGAGTGGTGTTTTAAGTTATCTGAAATGTTGGTAGAAGTTTGGAGTTCATTTTTATCCTTAGTAGACTTTTGTTGCTCTTAAACATCTGTGCATTTATACTCTTGTTAATGAAAAATTTTGCTGTTTTTTAATGATTGATACAAAAGTATAGATATAATTGATACAATTGATACAAAATTGATACAAAAGTTTGATGATATAAAAGTTTGATACTTGATTGATACAAAAGTTTAATGATTGATAAATTGTCTTTTGCCACTTAATTGAACAATTGAGGTTTGAAATTTTTTAAATAATTTTGAAATCGCTGTATTTTTATCTAGGTTATGAGCTTATGTTATTTAAATGAACTTAGGTAATTTAAAGAAATTAAAAATTGTCCAGAAGTGTTTAAAGGACATATCATAGTTGAAATTTGAAAAAATGTGTGGTATCTGTTTTCATAACATCTATAACTTCTTAGATTCTTTGAAAAATTTGGTTGCACTGCATGTCATACATAATGTGTAACCTCACCAATAGATAAATCATTTTGTAGCAAGTGCTCCACTAAAAAAAAACAACTAAAAATTAATTTGCTGCGCTAGGTCTTGGTGCAGTTGCAAATACATCATGGAAAATGGCAACCATTGATGTTGACACAGTGCTGCATCTCCAGACATCTGGCATCATATATCATGGCTTTGTGTCAGACCTGACATTACAGTTGCTTTGGCCATTGACTGCACCATACTTGGGCTGTGATATCACAAGATTGCAGAGTTGCAACATCACCTTCTTTACTAAAGAAACTGTGGACACCACTTGTTCATTGCTTTTTTAAATGCAGCTTTTCACCAACTTTTCAGAGGTATTTTATGCATAATCTTTGTGCCTTAAATTGAGCAACCTTTTTGCAACTGGGTTCTTAGAAATTTGTGACCTATGATGTTGACACAGCATTGCAGTTTCAGGCATCTGGCGTTTGTGATATTCAGTTGATGTAGTTTCACTTTGTTTGACATCCTTGATAACTGCACCACCCTATCCTTGTCACTGGAAACAGTTGCAAAATCAGTCACTCTTCATGAGAAAGAAGATGAACTTCACCTACTAGCATACCATTGTGAAGTTATTCACCCTTGCATTTTTGTAAGTGGTTTTATGTTTGAGCTTCATACTTTGTCATCAAGATTAAGGAATCATTGTTGATACTGGTAATCTTGGAAATAGTGCCTACCAATGTTGACGCATGATGCTGCAGTTCTAGACATCTGGGATTAGTCTCAAGTGTTGGTCCATTGGTATAGTTTTGCTCAATTCCTGACTTCCATTCATGTTGACTACCAACTTTGGTCAGTTGACATCATAGTACAGCATGAGTTGCAACATTACTTTTACACTTTGAGAGCCGGCGTACGATATATTCGTACTTTAATTTCGTCTAAAAAACAGCAGTTTTCGGTTGCCTTACCAACGCCCTAGCTCCTCCACCGATTGTTCCAGAGAGCTCTTCAAGGGCTCAAACGGATCGGCCGGTCTAGTAGATTGCACTGGAAAAAAATTTTGGGGTTAGGGGGGTGCGGATTTTTTGTGACTGACATCATAAGTGAAGTAGTTTTGGGGTCATTTTCGCTCATGTTGCCTGGCCTAGGGCCCAACTGCTAGGCCAAAGTGTTTCGCTGAAGTTTTCATTGGAAACTAGGCTCGAGCCCGAGTCTTTTGAGCCTTTGATTGACTTTCTA
>JGI24158J21664_10012139_pt1 | contig 11434 bp, 5 predicted proteins | sample Ectturendosymbi3_FD_21664 | JGI IMG/M metagenome (IMG submission 21664)
TCGACACCCCGGTTCGGAATCACTGCTCTAATGCCTTGAGCGTTTTTATTGTCAGTACCTCGTGAAATGTCGGCATCTGCAGATGAAGTAACATTTTTTTTTCTCCAATTTACAATATTGCTTTGAGTTAATTATGAGTTGTTTAGCTTCCTCTGAAGTCGATCTAGTTTCCAATCTCAGTGTAAATATCCAAGTCTATTTCATACGTAGCTTACAGATTTCTGGTCAGCAAATTCGAATTTTGGATTGCAACCTTGTCTCAAATGTTTGTTTTTCTTATTTTTCAACATGTGAAATTACCGGTAATTTTAATAAACTTTTAATTGAGTATACTTCTTTAAAAAGTATTGACCAAAAAAGGTTTTTAACATTGTTCTTTCAGCTCAGAAAGAGGTAACACAAATACCAGATACAAGATTTAGTGTGCAGTAGATCTGCTGTTTGTGTGTTAATTTCAAAGAAAAGGCGTTGTTTTTCCTCCACACTGTGTTAGTGTGTGCAGTTCTGTTGAAACAGAACATGGATTAAAAATTTTCGAGTTTCCGTGTAGCAACAGTTGTACTGTGTTACTGGTGTACAAAGGAACAAACCGAATTATATTATGTGTTTTCTTTTAGCGTCAACAATTTCTGGATTAGAAAGACAGGAGAGGCAAGTGGTTTTTTGCAGTAAACTCGTAGACCAACCGATCCTGTGAATGGTCCTTTTAGGGAAAATTTAGAAGCGGAATTGATTAGTTCGTCATGCCCATTCATGCTGATTTCGTCGACAAGTTCTGGGTTTGGACGCAGGTGAAACTATTAACTGAAATACTTTGCTATTAAAACCGGGCGTGTTGTGAGTACCTCACTCTGTTGATAGTCGCTCGGCCGGAGACGTTCTGTTTGTGGCATTGATCAATTCCCTGAGTCCATTCAAGCTACTCTAAACAGAGGATTTACGTACGTTCGATTCAGCAATATCTCCCCACCTTAAAGCTTTTTTAAGGCCACACAAACGTCATGAAAATATAACAAAATATTGACTTTAGTTAAGACACATGTTTTGTACAAGCTTGGAAACTTCGCTATGTAACTACAGTGGTCTTGTAGCTCCACGAGTTAGTTTAGTACAAATCTGGTGTCATTTGACTTGGTTTGCCTTATGTCGGCTGGTTGCGTTCCTTGTGGATCTTCTGCACACCGTGCATCTGGTAGGAAGACTACAGTACCAATTTATATGGTATTGGTATGACCTGGTCGACAGAAGAATTCGAGAGCTGCTAGCACCGGAACGGACGCACTCACCACCAGGCCACGTGCTTGCCTTGGAAATCTTGGAGAAAACAATTTAGATGCTTTGCGTGCCGCTTTCCCATCCGATGATTTTAGCCATTAACTACAGAACTTGATCTTGAAATCTCTTATTTTTCTTCCCAGAGTTGGCTTTTCTATTTGGTAATGAGTGAATACAGCTATAGCAGCTGCGCTGTCCTAATCTGGTAAGGGATTAATTAAATGATTTGTTGTTTTTAAGCGTTAACTTGCCAACCACTAACGCTAGATGGCGAATGAAGTGCTCTGAAGTTGCGGATTTTCGTCTACTTTATTTCAAAAAAGGTTAAATTGTCACATGAACTTTTTTCTCAGGCTCTGATTACGTCATCCAAAAATATCTAAATCTACCCCAGTCGTGACGTCGCACCCCAAAAAGCTCAAACCCAAAAGTGCTCGAATTTATTAAACCGAACCTAGGAGACTTTGTAATTTTTTAGATTTGAACAGCTCTCTAACTCTATCGGACGGCAAGTTACAACTAGACAAAACTGACAAAACTGAAGCCTTGAATGTGGGGATAGCACTGGAATTTGATATTTTTGTTCTGCCATCAAAGCCAGGGTTCACGAACTCAAATTGTCCTGAGGGCCCAATGAGGACTAGTAAAATAACCCGCGGGCCGTATTATGACGTTGACGCTACAACGCTGGCGGTATCAGAACAATTCTAAAAACAGTTTTTACATCTTATTTCCTGGGAAAGGTAATGTGAGTTATAGCAGGTTTTTTAAGGTGCTTTAGGGACCCGATTTGGGAACAAAGAATAGTGCTGCGATAGAACCATTTGTTCACTGTCATCCCTGATATCTGGTTTGTTTCAATTACTTAGATGCGATGCCCATCCAGACTTGGACAACTAGATATTCTAGTTTTAGAATTAGAGCGAAATGACGCTAATTCTCATTTCAATCAAATTTGCTAATACTGTAACTTCATTGCTCCAATTTCTGTTCTAATTTCTGCATTTGCCAAAAATCCTAACTTTTCTAACGGCATTTTTTAAAGATGGAACAAGAATGCACCTTCGTGAAAGGAAAATGCAACAAAATGGTCACAAGTGCCATGTCGCCACCATTTGAGCAGAAAAGACAACGAAAACTCGATCATTTTGTTTCTTTAATTTTTTTTAATTCGAATTTTTTGGTGACGGCAGTTAGGAGCTGGCCGAAGCCTGAAATTTGCCCCCTGCCCGGGCGATTTTGGGTGAACACTCTTGCCTAAGGAGTGCTACGGCAGTTTCCTCAGTGGCCGTGGATCGTACACCCAGCCTTCCAATTGAGAGGCGGACACTTTACCGCCGAGCTAGTACCGCCCCATTTTCTTTATTTATTAACAACTGCAGTACAAACTATACAGTGGCGTGGCAACCCACTGGCTACTCTGGCTATAGCCAGGGGCGGCACGTTCCAGGGGGTGGAAAATCTAGTCGCTTATTGTAAGCAGATAGTTGAAAAGAGGTGAGAAAATTATTCAGACTGATTACAATTTAAGCTTTGATCATTTCATCAGCTGTATCCCACGCCCCATAAGAATCTTCCTTGACAAATGAGGGCGTACAGCCCATATTAACGCAGTGGTTCCAGCCACGTTATGCTCACCACCGCTTTGTCTCTCAAATATTATTGCGTAACAATGGCCGCTATTTCAGGAATCTACTCGAAACGTGTCTACTCTAGCAAGCTGGGCATCAGGTTGCCCCTTTTGGGGACAAATTTGAGAAATTTGGTTCCTAATAACACTTGCTTGCCCCAAAATTTTCGTTTGATCCTTTGGCTCTTTTTGGCCATTTTCCAGGATAGACTGGCCACTTGCAAGAATTAGATCTGACCACCCTGGGTCCTGTCTGAGAAGCCATATTTTTTCACTTTTTTGACTAATTTATTGCAGAATTTCACCAAATTTCTATATTTTGAAGGTTTTTGATTACAAAATGTAGTTAGGACCCTTAAATTTTCTGAGTTGGGCGGCAATAGGTCAGTGGTAAAGTGTCCGCTTCTAAGTTGGAAGGTTGGGTGTTCGTTCCACGGCCACCGAGTGAATCGCCGTAGCGCTCCTTAGGAAGAGCGTTCACTTGAACCCCTCCGGCAAGAAGCACAATTCAGTCTTTGGCCTGCTGCACTTTGCTGTCACCAAAATTAACAAAAAAAAAACTGTTTCTTGCTGCAGTTGTAGAGGTAGCAGTGAGAATTGCTACGTTACATAACTTACTGTTGTTTTTGGTGGTGCACGTGTTTGTTTGTTTTGTTCAGATTGTTGTTGATCGCTTTTGCACTTATCGAAGATGGTAAATTTACCTCAGTTTATGACTACACATGTGAATTAAGTTCTTCTCTTGCGATCTTTCATCATGTAAGCTACTTGTTTTGCTGTTGAGCTACAATTGTGATTGAGGAACATTGCCATTTAATAAATTGCTAAGTATGGGTTCATATGACTTTGTAACTGCTGATAGATTTGAAAAAATGGTTGGCCCTTTTGTGGCCCCTTTTCTTATAATTTGGCTCTTTTTTTACTCTTTTCTGAACTAGATTTGGCCCCTTGACAAAAAGTAGATCTGATAACCCTGTGCAGCAGCATCGTTCGTTGGTCAAGGTCCAGCCACTACAATTGCAGCTGGGCTCTTTAAAGCAGTTAAGCAACTAGTTGCAGCAGTTAATCAGAAAGCTCTACAGTAGTTAAGCTATTGCTCTGTTCTTTATTAATAGGAAAGGGAAGTTGTTTACTTGCTTAATACTTTCGCTCATCCGGTGGAGAATGTTTTAATAGATGTCTAAAAGGCTGTTTATCTCAGGGCGTTAATTTACGCAGGTTTTGCTGAGAAAATGTGAGCGCTGTATTGCAACGCTGGGCACCCAGTAATGGAAAACATTGTGTACCAATTGTTTTTAGTCTTATGTCGTCCAAATGAGCTAAATTTCACCCAACTAATCGCAACAACATTTACTACAGTCAGTCCCGTCGCCAGAATTTCGCAGCAGGGGGGCAAAGAATTACAAGGGGCGGCACATTTTAAAAATACAATATTGATGTATGCAGCAACTGCCACGAAAAAACTCGCTTGCGACATGTAAACTTTAGTCACATTTATCTCGACCCATGAAGTCATACAGATATGAACGCCGAACCGGCCGAGCACCGTCATTTGCTCTTTTGCAGCTTGCGCAAGGGAAGAGACAAGAAATAGTATATTTTGCAAACCGTTAAAACCGCTATCTTCTATCTCCTCGTAGATTGATCTCGCGTTTCATCTTTGGCCCTCGCCCCCTGTTTCATGTCGCACGAGCTACAGCTTATCAGGCGGTTCGCTATACAGCAGAAATAAAGCAAACAGACGATAAAACGTGGCAATTGAAGCACAAAAGTAGAAAGAATGTCATCCTCTAAACCTCTCCGTTTAGAAATAGCTTCGTCAAAGAGTGCTTTTGCCTCATTTCTTGACTCAACATAGCTCTGTTGCACCTACATCATTTCAGTTACCCAGGGTTGGATTTAGCTGATGCAAGGTCGCTAGGCTAATCGACTTGTGAGGCCCCATCTCCCACTGTTACTAGGGAAAAATGGAAAAACGCTACCATGGTTGACTGAGCACGATGACGCCATAAATATAACACCACTGCCCGCACCAGGGGGCGGCATTTTCTGCTAGGGCCAGGGGCAGCAGATTGTGCTCCTACGCCATAGAAACTATATAGCCTTATCAATGATAATTATCACGTCACATTACCTATCCACTCGCACGCATATTTGAGTAAATGTAATTCGAATTTTAGTTCAATTCCTGGTTTTCGCCAAATGCCCTGATATTAATTCTAAACTAATTTGTGACAGCTGAGTTAGATCCAATTTTAATTTTAGTCTAATTTAGAAAAGCTAAAAAAAATTCTAACTGTCCAAGTCTGTGACCATCCCGTGGAAATTTTATTTGCTGTTTGGCCATCATATTGCTGATGGTATTTCAAAAAGTCGCTACATACAGAAAATACCATAGTTGGCACATGTCAGGTTTTGGTTCACTGGGAAATATTTACTTTTTGTCAATATTTGTGAAACACATGGGACCATATATTTGATGTATTTTTGTTTTCCATGGTAATCACAAAGTGCACATTGCTTGCAAGGCCTTCACACTTTCCATTTGCTTTTTTGTCTTGGTTGAACAAGGTGCTTGTAGCTGTTAGCGTTTGTCCAATTGGTAGGTCTCCTGTAGGTAACCACCATTACTGTCGTATCAATTTATATACAACCAGTTTTTCTTAAGTTTTGACTTTGGTGGCCGTAAAGACATTTGAGAGATCACAACTACATAATCTAAATACTGAAATGGTCATAAAACAAGGTTTTAGTGCATTTTGACGGTGGTTATGCAGAGAGGTTCTTCGGTAAATTGAGAGACCTTTCGAAAATTTCTGTCCTTCAAAACGCCTTGAAAAAGCACCATATGCAATAATTCTAGGCTTAGTTCCTTAGCAACATTGCATTTCTGTCATTGCTCATCAGGGCATTTTAGAACTGACAACCATCCGCCTGTTCCGGCTTGTTTAGCATGGTTTGAAGTTATTTGGCATATTTTGATAAACTATTTAGCATTTTTGGTCCAGCTGGATCTGGCAACCTTGGTTTCTAGCGTTGCGCTCAATTTGTCTTTTGTAAGCTTAACCATCACAGAGCGTAATTTGGCATTTCGCTATTTTGCTTTCATCTTACACATATGAAGATCATGGACCCCTGGGGATCCATGGACCCCGGCTGGGAACCACTGTCGTAGATAATACTCCTGTAATCAAAACCGGTAATGTGTTATTTTTATATATCATAAGGACTGTGTGGCGAGGCATCAATAGACGAATGAACGAAGACGGCAAAGTTTGGTCATCGCTTTCTGTGGTAAGTGTGCAACGAGAGACTGTGGTGGAGTAGAAAAACCTAAGTGTCTATATGTATCTGTTTCAGAAAGGTATATATTAAGAATAATAGAGGAGGTTATCATTTCTCTGCTTATATATGGTCATAACTGCAGTTTTTGGGTGTTGAAAGTAAGATTCCAAACCTCAGACCAATTGTGTAACGTGTAGATCTTGAGTAAGCACACTGTACAAGTGGACTGGACACTTATCTGAAAAAACAGGGGATGGTCATCTGCGAAAAGAACGATAAATGCTTAATGTTTGTAACGAGTCTGGCTTAGAAGAACGATTTGCGAACGACGGAAAAGACAAGAGGCTAGAAGATTTCTATGTGAGAACCAACAATTCCGTGCTATTTAAAGATTAAAGTAAGTGTGATCAACACAATCAAAAGCATTAGATATGTCAAGGAAAACTATTCAAATTACAGACTTGGTACAAACTGCGACAGGTACCCAGCAATGAAGTTATGTAGAGTGTTTTTTCCTAAACCCAGAGTTGTTAGTTATAAAGAATTTATGACATTCGTGGTAGCTATATATAAAGTTTTTCAAAGACTTTTGAAAGAGAAGGCAACAACGCAACAGGAAGGTAGTTTTGAACAACTGTTTGAGGACCTGTTTTATGAAGTGAAATTTCTGTAGCAGTTTTCCAAGCTGCCGTGAATACCTCATAAGACAAAATTAAGTTAAAAAGAAGTCTAAACTGAATAGAGAGCGATTGGTTGCAAATTTTAGAATTCAATTACGCAAATTGGCAAAACCCTTGCATTTATAAGGATTTAGAGTTTAGACCATTAAGCACAATTAAGATTTTACACTAATAAAAGTTGTTTTGGATCTAGTGTCTTATTTCCTCCAAGCTTTCAATTCACTTTTACGCAGCTTCTCTGATAGCAGCAATCTATACTTCCAAGTCCCTGCTGCTGTAGATCTGTCGCTTTTGCTGACGCTTTTCGAACTAACGTGAAACCAATCCACCAGAGCAAAAGTAACCTGATCTAAATCTTTCCTAATGCTACAAGCTTACCACAAACGAATCAACCAAAATTTGGGCAAAACACCGAGAAGATGATCAACCACCACTATATGCGGATGGAAGAGCTTTTGTGCATTTTTTTCTTGGACCACCATTCATGCCAAATTAGCGAATATAAATGGTAATAGCTGGATATCACAACCGTCATTTAAAAAACTAGCCCCACTACCGCCATCGCTACTGGAAATCAACTGGTTACTACATCTGTTATTTTTTGAAATTTAGCGGTTTTACCACCATCTCTACTGGAAAATGCACTCGTTGCAATATCCGTGTTTTTAATAGCCGCGCTACCGCTAATGCTACAGGAAAATTACCTTGCTACCACGTCAGGTATTTTTTTAAAGCAGCGCCACCGCTTTCATTATTGGAAAATTATCACGCTAGCCGCTACCATGTCTGTTATTGTTTTAAAATATAGCGGTATCGCCACTGCTATCGCACCAACCTAAGTCTATCAATTTCTGGCATTGAGCATAAATGATTCGTCTCTTCGATTACTTGTCTCTTCGCTAAAGACAGCCTTTCGCATTCAAACAACGGGAGGTTTTATCCGGTAATGGCGTTAGTAAAGCAAACTGAAGTGTCTTCTTTGATAAAGCAGTAAACAATAAATCTCAGTTTTTTATTATTGAATAAAATATGACAGTCTTTAAAAATAGGATTTTTACAGGAACTTGAGTGAAGTTGTATCTCTGCCTGTTGAGCATTTGGCAGATTATCCGTCGCCCCAAACCAGTTTATGATCTCTGCATTGGTTCATAAGCACAATATACACATCAGTTATTCAAATTTACTGCAGTATATACAGGCTGCAGAGTGAAAGGTAAAAAAACACTTTGAAGTTTAGGATTTTTTTCAACAATCCAATGCTCAGTGTAAACCAGCAAAAACACAATTTAAACAGAAATCACAAATTGACACCGTGTAAGTGGGGTGTGTAGAATGGCGAGTGTTTTGGGCACTCTTTTAATCAATAATCAGATCTCAATTGGAGATCAAATCTGTGCACAACTTGAAAACATTTAACCAAGCCAAGTACTNTAATTACTNCAACGTTGTAANATAAAGCGATTTTCTCACGACAGCTAACGAAGCCTTTGCCTGCCACAACACTACAAACACAAATTAATTTGGTGTTTGTCAAAACGTTGTTCTGAAATGTCTTTTCTGGGCCGTTTACGCAAGACATCGGTCACAGCGCCACTTTTGCTGCGCTACGATGTAGCTAGAGTTGACAACATTGTGTCTTTGGAATTTGATTTGTCGAAATAATGACCTAGTCTGGGAATGTTTGTGTTGGTGAGATTTAGGCTGTGAACTTCACAATACACACAATACACAGGTGTGGAGATGCTATACTGCGTCAACTTCTTTGAATTGTTGTGCATGCTCGAAGTGCCACACCACAAGTGATGATGTTTAACAACAACTTTGAAAAAATGGTTGATACGAAGCAAAACAGACACTGGATGTTACTAAAATTTCTGCAGCTAGCGACCAAGTTTGCTCTAGAACAGAGGTTCCCAACATGGGGTACATGTATCCCTAGGGTACATTTGCTTATCTGAAGGGTACATTTAAGGATGGCAGTAGAAGGAAAAATATATTTACATAATATTTATTTCCTGATATTTGTACAAATATCAGTGAACATTATATTTTGAAAAATCACTACATTCTAATTGTTCAATATATCCACGATTAGTTATGATGAAATATTTTGTCATGAGAAATTTTATGGTACATGCTCCTCTGTCGAAATGCTGAAGGGATACATGGTCAGGAAAAGGTTGGGAACCACTGCTCTAGAATCTGAATGGACAATAACACAATTATTTCGATTACAACATTTTACACCGTTGTTTGTGGAAGATTCCATTTAATGGAAGCAGCAAGCCGCATTTATCTACTTTCATGATACACCAATACTGCCGTGTCGAATTCAATTACAACTGCACTTCTGAAAAGTGGCTAAAATTCGATTAGATTTTTTATCGCGTCCATGCAAATATAAACCCTTAAAAGGCAAATAAATATCTGCTGTAGATACGTATCGCTTGTAATGAAAAATTGTATCAGGCAAGGCACACAAAAATACGCTGAGCATTGCGTAAATTACAAGGTTATAGAGTTATTACAGCAATGCCGTTTAATTAGAGAACGAAGCTGTTAGACAGCTGGTCTATTACATTTTGCCGCCGTCATTGATCAACTGCAGTGCGTCTTGGGAAACTTGCACAATTTCAACTTTTTCAATTGAAAAAACAATTTTGCTTACTGCTAAGTCAACATGTGCATAAATGTAATTAAATGCGCTTACATTACAACCACATCACTACATTCCATTCCAAGGCAACTCCAGTATTAGTACGGGATGAGCGGTAAATCAAATGAAATTCAAACCGATCTACTTTCAGCGGTTCTGCTCATTTGTGCTAATCGATTGTTCAAACTCACTATATGGCTATAGATGGAATACTGTATATGTACTTTGCTTCGCAGTAGAGGCTTTTTACGTTCGTAGGCATATAATTATTACTGTATTCAGGGTTTTTTAAAGACGTTTTAGGCACTCGTTTCGGGTCCTTAGAATTTCAAATCGGGTCCCTAGAAGCAGAGAAAATTATCATCGGGTCCATAAAATCAAAGAAATCGGGTCCCTGCAGATCCAAACCAGGTTCCTAACATTTTCCTTAAAAAAAACCCTGACTGTATTGTAATCGTATACCTGTAACTTGAAACTGACAAAACTTCCGCAACGTAAATATCACGTTATTAAGCAGTTGTTAAGTTTTTTTTGTGACAAATGTGTCTATGCAATCGGATGTCTTTGTAATCTGCGGTTTCCATTTCATTTCGATGCAGTGAAAAGTGCCACAATTCCGATGTCGGTCAAGCTTCAACCAGTTTTTGTGCGATTGATAAATCCACGAGTCTGCTCTTCAGTAACGGTTTTATTTCGATCTAACGAGGTGAAATATACCCAATACTGTTTTTCCCTAATTTTCAAGCAGTTTTGAAACCCTTCAGGGTCCATAGAAATCACAACAGTGCGGAAGACTTTTTGAGGTATTTTGTGCGCAGTTGTGACGTCGTTATGACCTCATTCTAGGGAACACCCGTTTCTCGCGTAGACAAAAAATTATTGTTTTTTATTCAAAAAGCTGTGGAGCGGAAATGAAACACGTTGGAAATATTTTGTCTACATAAAAATGTCAAAAATGACCGTAACTTTGCGAAAATAATTGGCAATAAATGCAATTTGTTTTAGCGCTGCAAAACGGTACAAAACCTAACGTTTTTGGGTGCTTTTTACCATTTTTGGGTCTTTGAATGCAAATGTACCCAATCAAAGCACACGAAACGTATGCAAGTTGCAAAACAGGTTTCCCTTGTTGTCTTACAGCATCCCACCCAAGTTCAAGTGAAAATATCATGAGGAGGAAAATATGCGTATGTTTTCAATCGCAAATTAATTAATTAATCCCCCAGGAGCATTTTTAATTGCCTTGTCTTCAGGCCAAAGCATTCCAACCACTAACGCAAGAATCCCAATGATAAGGCTTTGAAGATGAGGATTTTTGCCTAGTTCATCTTTGAAAGTTGAAAAAAGAAATTTCTCCTTGTACCTTTTTCTCAGGCTCCGATGACATCTAAAAATCCTTTGACCCGCCCAATCTTTTCACCCAAACATTTCCCCTTCAAAACAGTGATGACTCACTTTCGCTGACGTTTCTGTTAGTTCGGGTCTTCAGACTCAGCCCAAACCAAAAAAACATTTCGAAAAGGCTCACAGGGAAGCGTAAAAGAAATTTTTTGAAATTTTCAGGAAATTGCCAAAATATCGCTTTCGGAAAATGAAAAATTAACATGTTTCCAAGTCTTCAAATGTTGAGGTGCCTTTTTGAAATTCATCTAATCGACCGCTGTCTTCCCAATCCAATGATGTCTTCACTGACTCTCTAGCCCAGTGTTTCCCAACCTTTTTCACCTCCGTACCATTTCGAGGTTTTATGCTGTGCTCTCGTACCACCTACATAAGTTACGCGCGCTGAAGGCGGTCAAAAAATTTTCCCACCTTTTATGACGTCATAATCACGTATTTGACCTATGCGAGGTGTAATAAAAAATTCTATTAAACTAGGTAGCATCAGCCAGGGTTGATGGGATGCAT
>JGI24158J21664_10012140_pt1 | contig 11432 bp, 5 predicted proteins | sample Ectturendosymbi3_FD_21664 | JGI IMG/M metagenome (IMG submission 21664)
GATCATCAATGGAACGCGGAGTGGACGGACAACCCCACAAGATTCCGCACTTTAATTCCAGACACCGGTACACACATCCCCGGAACGACCCTCCGAAGAACAGCCTGGGTCCGGCTCAACCACCTCCGCACCGGTATCGGACGTTTCCGCTCCTGCTTGTACAAATGGGTATGGCCTCTTCTGTGGCCTGTGAGTGTGGCGCAGAAGGTCAAACCGTCGACCATGTTGTCCTCCAATGTCCAATCCATCGACCTGCCCATGTACTGCATGGCCTAACGGTTTTGGACGATGACACAATCGAATGGCTTCTCAACACCTGCCCCAAAATCTAGCGCAGCCAAGCAGTGGATAAAAGAAGAACTCGCTCAAACGAACTTGAAGACCAGTGTGGAGACTAGTTACATGAATACAGATATGTGCATTGTGCAAGTTCGAATCATCACAAAAAAATTGAAGAGCTATTCAGTTGATTCCTTGGAAGCTTACAGCACACTTAGAGTTTTGAATACAGTAATAGCTTATACATTCATAAGATCGTAAATTTATCACCTACAAATTGTAAATGCATAATGTTTGATTGTGTATATATGTACGCAATAGACTGAGAGTAAAAAAAAGCTTTAATATACATAAATCAAAACTATAGCATAAAAACCTACCCATTACAATTATTTAAAAAAACATTTGGTGAGTTGTTCATATTGCAATGTTGTTGGGTACCAGTTTAACAGGGAATGTGCAACTCGTTGGGTTCCTCAACTGTATAATTTAGATGCAACATTATTTCTACACATTATGATTAGTGACTGGCCTTTAGTTTATAATTTCAAAAACATATACTGCTTTCTTATAAACCATAGCAACTGTAAATTACACAAAAAATGAATGAAAATCCACTGCAGATAAACATGTGCCTTATATGTATAAACATATCCTTAAACTAAGCCATGTTAGTAACAAGAAAATAGATACTAATCAAATTGCTCCGAATTGACTAGCAGGTAGTATACCAAGACCCAAAACCTGTTGTTATAAAATACCCAGAAAGCTACAGATAGATTTTCCTAACAACAAAAAATAAGTTCTGCTTGTGCTCCACAAACTTGCACATTTCTACATAGTACAATTTTTCCTACAGCTAAAGCGCAACCTTCATGTGTTTATTTCAGTTTAGTCTACAATACTAAGTAAGGGATAAGTCTGTCTCACTGTACTGCAAACACTGAATCAGACACAAAACAAAACAGTTACTTGAATCATTACTTTTACTACATTTAGATCTAGTCAACAATGTGATATAAAAATCTTAGCTTTTAAAAAGTTATTAAAATATACTCTTGAAAACACAAAATCAATGTGCAAACAAAAACACAAAGGAATGTTCAATAATTATGAAGTGTGCATTTTGATTATTCATAATTCCAGATAGGCTGCTGTATCAGACTACTTGACTCCACAAAAGAAGTACTTTATGTATTGTTTAAAAGTCATTTAGCTTATTTATGCAGATTAAAACAATTTGGAAGTACAACGTACACAAGAATACAGTTGTATGGATAACAGAGTCGACTGATAATCTTGAGTTTACTTGTTGATATTGAGACATTTACTGTAGTATAATAAATCAACCCAGAAGCTGACCAAGGTCTATGTGACTTGATTAATGAAGATCTCTGTTTTGGCCCCACCTTGGTGGGGAGCCAGCAGAACTATATGAGGTTGCTGAAAACTATGAGCTATGTTGAGACCTCTTAGGGCTGTTGTCCCCACAATTCTCAGAAGTTCGGTGGCACACATGAATGAGTGGTTGAGTTATGTTGGTACAAGTGAACTTCAGACATGTGATGCTTTGTTTTCAGGCTACATCGATGGAAGAAAAGAAAAATTTATTATATTCTTTGTGCCTGAGGCATACGTTTATAAGCAAAATTCTTCTAGCAATGCATATATCTTGAAGAACTAGATATTGCATTTATTCATGTAATAAGATTGCACCAAAAAAGATTGCACTTGTGAGGCATGACAGGAGATACAGATGTAATTCTTTCTAAGACAAATAATATCTGAAATTATACAATTATGCAGAAACTGTTGCCGTCAATGTTTTTCTGAAAGGATGTTGCTTGATAAAAACAGATGAAGGTAGTGATGGTATTGCTTCTCTCTCGTGTTTCTTTAACATACATATCCATGCCTCCCTCAGGCAGGTTCGCATAAGATCTATGCAACATCTGTGAGTAGTCTGGAAATAAAAAGAAGCACCTTAGTGCAGGATTTTAATAAAACTTAATTTTTGTAATTTCACTCTATTGGGATTTCCCCTGCTATGGATGTCTGAAACAATTGCCCCCCTCTAACCTCAAACCTCTTTTTTTTCATTGCAGACTTGCCGAGTCTTTTGACGGTTTCAACAGCTCTCTAGTGCAATCGGCTAAGAAGCTATGCGGATGGTAAGTCAACTTAAATACCCTGGTTTTCCCCCGATTTCCAAGTACGATATATTCATAGACCGGCAGCCGAAGTGTTCACATTGGCAGGCATAAAAAATTCATTTAAACAAGAAAAACTTGCAAAAGGTGTTGCTCTCATGTTAATAAATTAGACGTGACAAGATCAGTCTAAAGCCTAAGACAAGGGCAAACAATATGTTTAGATATTATTCTGATGAAGTTTTTATTAAAAGGAATGTTAGCCGAAACCGTTGCACCAATTTGCTATGGCTGTACTGAGTAAAGTTGTTCATTGAGATTACATTTGAACTTAAGATGTTGTAATCAGTGCTGATCAATATAAAGGTTCATGTCCCATCTGGCAGGGTTTGACAATACAATTTTTGAAATAGACGTCTGTTGGTAACGAACGAAAGCAAGGAATAAGACTGCAGTGATTTGCACTCATGAGTTGCCATGCTTATCTGGAGGCACTGCTTGTAGCGTTTGATTGGTGTGCATGCTTCTCCTCATTGTGCTTGTCCCGTCCCTTGAAACCAATAATGCAACATGAAGTGAACAATGAAAGATTCGTTACACGACTGAGACTACATTGTCGAATTTATTATTATAGCCTGTTATATATGCAGTATACATCATTTTTTGCAAAAACTATTAACATACACAAATGTTTACATCTGTACAGTAGGTATGCCACCATCACTTCTCCTAATTTTTGTTTGATCCTCTGGAATGAGCAAATGATTAAAGCCATGTGGTGCAGCTTACTGGGGACTATAAGCCAACAGTGAGGAAAATTTGATGAAATATGCTGGGTCCATACAGGCAGGTTTTTTTTTAAGAAAAACATTACGTATCTGATATGAACCCGTAGGGACCTGATTTCTCTGATTCTACAGACCCAATTTTCTTTGATTCTAGGGACCCGGCGATGATTTTCTCTTATTCTAGGGGTCTTATTTTCAGTTCTAAGGACCCAAATCGAGTCCCTAAAACACCTTTAAAAACCTGATATAGGCATATGTAAAAAAGGCTGAAAAAATAGGAAAATAAATTACAAGAAAGGTAGTGACAAGCAGAATAAGTAAAACTTATAATCAACACTGAAAAACAAGACTCATTTCAGTTTGATTATGTGATGTTCAAGATGCTTTAGTATTCCTTATATCTTTAGTGAGCACGGAATATGATTTACTTTCATTTTAAATTCTTGTAAACAAATTTGAGGGGTAGAAAAGGCGGCACTTTTATAGTTGGCCCCAGGCAGAACTTAGCCTTGCCACGCTGCTGATACTGTGTTTTTCGGACCATAAGACGCACCAGATTATCAGGTGCAGTATTAAAAATTGAATCCTAACTGTTTCTTTTTTTCATACATAAGGCGTACCAGATTATAAGGCACATTAAATGAAGCAAAATTTAGGTTAAGTCAAACTGTATTCAACACTAACTCCTGAGTGCCAGAGTAGTCACTAGGAGTTTAACCTGTCATTACATGCAAGGGAGTTTAATCTGTCACACATACCTAATCTGCTAGACTGAATACTAGAACAAAAGTTGTTCACATGTTTGATTGGGTGTGTGCCGATGTGGTCAAGAGACTTGCGGAGTAAAAAGATCTGTGGTATGTGCTAGCTATTCTCAGAACCATATATGCTGCTCATTGCAATTGTTGTAGGTTTATTACATAACACGATGGTCTATTTACAAAAAACATTGCAACTAGCAATCAAACAAATAGCACCATTACCACATACAATTGGTTCTACATGAGAAAGCACCACCAGGTTCATATATTAGGCGTACTGCATTATAAGACGTACTTTTGAGAAAATTAAAAGACTTTAAGTGCTCTTTTTGGTCCGAAAAATATAGTAATATATTACTTGAAAAATTGTTTTACCATAGCGTTAAAGGAATACCCCTATAACTTCTTACTTAGACAACAGGGTTCAGGATACTAAAATAGCAGATACCAAATCTTCCTTTTTGAATGTAGCATGTGGTGTACCTCAAGGATCTTTCATTGGGCCTTTACTATTCCATATATATATATATTAATGACATTGCGAAAGCCTCCAACTTTATTACTGATGTTGCAACCTCTCCGCTGGCATTGCGCTGAATGCATGATTCACCATGAAAGGAATGTGTGCGAAGAACAACACCCATATACATGTGGCGCAAACAGAAAAAAAAAACACAAAAGTTTTGGAAAAAAATAATAACAGCATAAACCCAGTGCTCGAGTAGAGTTCAAAATACTTGAGCACTGGGTTCGTGCTAACAAATTATGTATGAATTATTCCAAAAGCAATTTCATGCTTATAAACAACCATAACAACACCAATTTTTCAGTTTCTATTACATCTTCATGATTTTTGTGGATAGACACTGTTTTTCCCTTGCTTTTATTCTGAAATGTTGTGTTCATTGCATTGTTCTCCACCTCAAAACCCTTGTATATTGTTGCTTACTTTTCTCAGCTATGTGCATGATTCACCTGCTCATATGTACATACAGTGGCACATCCAGCCTGGAAAAAGGAGTCTGCCATGGAAGGGCAACTTTTAAAATCACATTTCAGCATAAAACCACGATATCTCTTAAGACCAGAGAAATCAACTGATGAATTTTGCGATGTCACCAAATCATCATATCAGTGAAATTCCAACCATATAGTTATACAGTATATTGGCAATATTTGCTCATAAAAGCCGCTACGCTAGTTTTCTACACACACAGAGTGTTCGGAAACCCATGTTGCCACTTTGTCTATGATTAATTAATGCAAATTCTCTATACTGTTCCTTGTGACTGCATCAAGTAATGTGCAAAATTTAGACCACTTCGCAATAATCCCAATAAACCGGTCTATCTATGATGTAACATTCGCTTTCAGGTTTTTGTACGGTAAACACCAACCTGAACCAGATGGCTGCCTGCGAACAAATCTGGGTAGCCTACGTGCCGCATTGATTACCTATCTTAGTGACCCGGGTTTGCGCAGAATTCTATGTTATAATACGCTTCTTTATTGCACTGAAGTATTAGCTTTCAACTGTGGTTTGAGCACTGCAAAATGGCAGTGTCTATAGTATTTTGCCACCAGGATGGCACCAGCAAACCAAAAGGCTTGGTAGAAAAGGAAGTAAATTCAACTAAAAGATAAACCTACAACCAAACCCTAACCAAAGCCCTAAGCTAACTCTAATCCTAACCTTTTACCTAACCTATCCCTAACCTAACGCTAAGCAGCTGTAAGCTAACCTATCCATAACCCAAGGCTAAGCCAACAATAACCTAATCCTAACCTAACACTAAGCTAACGCTAACCTAACCCTAATTCTAACCTAATCCTAACCTAAGTCTAATTCTAACCTAACCCTAATCCTAACCTAACAACACAACACTAACGCCTAACTATTAACGAAAGGTAACACCTATGCGGAGCCTGGAAAAAAGCAAAGAAAAAAACAAAATCAAAGTCGGCAAGACGAGAGTCGAACCGCCAACCATTGGCATAGTAGCCGTAACACCTAACCATTGATTGCACCACGAGCAGGACAGCAATGTTCCTGACAAAGTAACCTTTTTCTTTGTATTGCGTCATGCTACGAGTATGTTCGACTAGCGGCACAATAGCTCCAGCCGATCTGTTGCCGCCAGCATCTTGGCGGTAAAATAGACACTACCTTGCAAAATATCAGCATCGGTTATATATCGGCAATGAAAAATAAAACAGGCCCATAAAAGCCTTATCAATCGAGCTCTACCACCAGCCTACCTAAAACCCAATCAAACTTGCAAGTAGGTCTAGTAGCCTAGCGCAACTAACTATTTAGAATAGATAGTGGTACATAGATATTGATCTGATTGGCAAAACACACAAGGAAAGATATCAAATCCAAGTTATCAATCATTGCTTGCGGTCACAGCCAATTTATTACATCACAGTCGGTGTTTGTTCCTACGAACATGGTGCTGAAAAGATACTTAGCTTGTCGAACAATCAGCAGATGTCAGCCACACAGCAATGAGAGCTGTTTGTCCATACACACGTACTGATCTCATGTAAAATTGTTGCCGACAAAAAGCTGCACAACCTCATCTGTGCGCTTCCAAGGAAAAGCTAGCCCGATTTTTTCAATAGATGCGAGATTTGTAATAAAATATTCCAGAGCAGAATCGGCAAATCAAAAGAGAAGGGGAAAAAGAGGCTCCAGTAGAGATGGCACGGCCCAGGTTTTTCAGGCCCGGACAGCCCATAGCCCACAACATTCAACCCATTAACTGCCGGTGGACCGACAACATTTATTCTTTTCCAAACCGGCCCGTCCATGGCCTGCTAAACAATTGGCAGTCTTGTCTATTTTGTCTCTGCAAGGGCTATTTTGCCTTCTAAGGAAAAAATATCTCCTGAGACTATTTTGTCTTTTGTAGATCATGATTGATTGAAGTAGACATGTCATGTGACAAGCACAATAAACAAAATTACAAGATAGGATTACACTTGAAAGTCACAAGATAGGATTACACTTGAAGATAGGATTAGTGTGCAAGCCTAAAACCCCAAACCCGAAACCTAAACTTAAAACCGTAAACCTAAAACCCTAACCATAAAACCTTTACCTAAATCCCTAAGCCCCAAACCTAGAAACAAAATTCTCAACCAGTCCCGTCACCACGGGATAGCTTGTTTGGGCCTAGCCCCACCAAACAAATCTCCAAGCCTCCACAAACTGAAATATGAAACTATACTGTATGAGTCAGCGGGGTTTTTTGTCAATTTTAGAATGTCAAGACCCCGCACAAAGGTAAAGCACCCCTATTGAAGACTTTCAGGCAGCCGTTCTGCTCTCAACCTAAATCTCTCATCCTACAAGCCTAAAAATGAACCCTCACCATAAAACCTTCAACCTTTACACCTAATTTAATTTATTTGTTTATGAGCAGACACGAAGTCCATAGTAGTCCTAAATCCCCAAACCTAAATCTCTAAACCTAAAGCCCTAAACCAAGGCTGCACAACCTTTTCGCTATTGCCGGCCACTTTACGTTTACTTTAATGAATGATGGCCACCAGTGAGTTCAAGATATTTTATATTTTGCATTGCTTCTGTTCTGCTTNCACACACTGAGCCTAGCCCGCTTCCACACGTTTGTTTGGCCTTCTTCTTACTGAGCACTGTATACTCATAGAGCAGACAAACNGTTTTTAATAATGCACCGCCACCATAACTTCTATATTTTAAATTGCATAATCATGTGCACGGCAGCATCAATGTTTATCGAAGGCCACATGCGGCCGTAGTAGGCTGTGCACCCCTGCCCTAAACTAAAGCTCAGGCTAAACGTAAAACTCCGCACCCTTACTTTAAGCGATTGCGATTTGGTACATATATATAAAAAAAAAACTATTGCACGTCGTCAAAATGTTGCATAACACGTTCCTTCTAAGAAAAGCTGCTCAGCACCAAAACCGCTGACCGACACACTCATGCAATAAGTTATCACCATGCACGAAAAGTTTCTTAAAGTGTATCTGCCAGTGAACCCCGCTTGACAGAAGGCTCACATATGCAGGGCCGGATTAAGGGGTGGGAGGGGAACGGGGGCAATTGCCCCGGGTCCTCCGCTTCAAGGGTGCCCCTGGTGATGACATTAATTTGTTTCAAATAAAATATTCGTTTGCAAATTTTCGTGATTCAAAAAGAGATACAAAACTCTCTATGCCGATGTTGTGTTGAGTATCATTAATGATTTCTCTGCAAGTTTGGCTTTGCCAATTTTAACAATAACTACTGAATATAAATATTTTAGGTTTTGTTCACTGCACATATGTTTGAATTTTGCTTGAAACTTTTCCTAATAATCGTTCTTTTGGCATGGGTTTATTTAGTCGTGCATCACGTCTACTGATCAAATGTCACGAAAACGATATTATTTGCGTGCTTAAGCAGCAAAGATAGTTCCTCTTATGGCTGCTGTTTAGTATCAATGATTCCATAATTTCTTGTGCGGTCTGGAGGAAGCCGCAGCCGAACTGTCACCTTTGTTTCGTCATAAAGGGTAACGTATGGTGGAAACACACTTTTCCTCCGATGGCTACTATTCTTGCGTTGCACCAGTTATTTTCAACCTCAGGGTTCCGCGCAGTCTCGTCGCCACGGGGTCTTCGGTGGGCTTAGTCCCCCCAAACAAAGCTCCCAGCCCTCCCAAATTGAAATATGAAACACTATAAGGTGGTGGAATTTTTTTCAAATTTCAATATCAAGCCCCGCTGCACGAACGTCAAGCCCCCCTGTTGACGACTTTCTGGAGAGAGTTCTGGTTCCGCGAGTGGCTGCCAGGAGTTCCGCCGAAACAGACCGAAATTGCCTGGGACGAAATTCGCAACCACAATTCCATGGGGTTGTAGCAATACAGACACTAGGATGATTGCATAGGGTTCGTTGAGCAACGCAAACATTCATGGAAGGTTCCGCTGCAGCAAAAAGGTTGAAAAGCACTGCGGTACACCATACACATATGAAGCTAGTCAAGCCATTTACACCACATGTGATTGCGTGGTCCGTCAGAAAAAGTTTTTGATCAATCGATCAGAAAACGAGATTGCAGTGTTTAGGTAGCGCAGGGGTTCCCAAACTTTCTCTGACCATGTACCCCTTCAGCATTCCGACAGATGAGCATGTACTCCTTCAGTAATTCGACACATGAACCTGTACCCCGAAAATATCTTATGACAAAATATTTTATCATGATTAATCACAGATATATTTTAAAATAAGCACATAATGGCTTTTAAAAATAATGTTCACTGATATATGTATAAATCTTTGGTATATAAATTTATATGTTCACTGATATACAAAATTACACATGTATAAATCTAAGCCCCTAGGGATACATGTACCCCAGATAGGGAACCTTTGAGCTAGCGCGATGCCGAAATCTGTAATGTCACCAGCAGCTGAAAATGTCAAAGTTTTTAAGGATCAAAAGCGCAAGAATCTGGCAGTGTTAGCTGAAACGCCGTGACTGAAACGTTTTTTTCCAGCAAAGTTTTTAAGCAGCAACGTTGAAACAGTGGCGCTAACCAAATGTAGGTGAAACTCACGACATAAGTTTCGAAACACCTTTCACAGTCAGACTGGCTGGACGTATTGACATGTTATTTTTCCGGTGTTAATGTTTGTAATCTTTGATTTCTGTTTATTGTTCGGCTGAATGTTGTTTCTTGCCGAGTCACTCTCTACACTGTGGAAATATTTTTTCTTAGTAAGAATACACTGTAGTGTTTATATCATAAACTCTCTTCTCGCAGTTAATTGCATGTGCAGTTGAGTATCGTATTTATTCGATTGTAAGCCACGGCTCATAAAGTTTTTTCATCATTTCATGCGGCTTACAATCAAGGGCGGCTTTCATTTTCATTACTTCATCGAAAGGTATAGAATACTATAGATGACGCTTAGTCTTTCCTTGGCAATGTTTTGTCGGCCAAACTCTTCTTTCGCATTCGATTTTCTTCAGCATCATGTGTACACTTCGTCACAGGAGGGATTATGATGAACAGAAGGCAGTTGCAGTGGTGTGAGCATCATTAATACCGGGGTTGCCAATTAACGGCCTTTACGCACGACACGAGTACGCGAACGTCGCGAATTGTTCAAGTGCGGTTTACAATCAAGGGCAGATTAAACAAATTTTTGACACCGTTTCGCGCGGATTACAATCAAAGGTCGGCTAACAATCAAGTGCATTCGGCAGGCACATAATCGATTACCGGAAAAAGCAAACGAGAACGTTGCGAATCAGCGAAAACAAATTTTACAAACGATGACGTCATGAAATACGTCACAGGGGCCCTCCAGTGAAAATGGCCCCGGGCCTCCCTACCCTTTGATCCGGCTCTGGCTGCATCCCAACAATGCCTGTCGCAAACATTTCCTAATACCTTCTCTCTGTCAGAAAAAGAAAAAATCTTCAATACGAAGGCAATGGTTACCTGCAAAAGATCTGCCGGAATTGTAAAAAAAATGACAAACTACGACCACCTTGCTCTAAGTAAGAAAAAAAACAAACCCAAGTTGCTTCAGGGCTTCATTAGCCTGTGCACTTTGTTGTTGTCGTGGAAAACACATCGAATCCACGGTGCCAACTGATTCACAAGTAATGACAAAAAATAAAACTTTCCCACTGAACCACAGTCTATCATGTGCCAGCTATGCTACGTATTTAGCCATAGATACATGCATATGTAAATAAGCAGAAAAAATAGGAAAGGGAACGACGAGAAGGGTGGCTAACAAGCTAAGAAAGCAAGATCCATAATCGAGAATTTAAAACAAGACTCCTTTCAGTTTGTATTTGATTGTGATGTTCAGCATGCCTTATTATTCCTTCTTGTTGTAATAAGCATGATACATGATTTTCTCATTTTACATTGTTGTAAGCAAATGTGAGGAGTGGAAAGAAGAAGCATTTTTATGTTCGGCCCCGGGCGTCATTAACATCGCTACGCCGCTGCAGTAGAGCATGCGGTGGGATTAGGGCCGGATTTAACTGATGCGAGGCTCTAGGCTAATTCACTTGTGAGGCCCCCTTTCTCATTGTTGTGAGGACAAAAATCGGAAGCGTTAATCACTTTGCGAAAATCCGAAAATGACGCTCTGAAAGTAGCCTACAGTCAGTAAAAAATTCTAATCATCACTGGAGTGCTCACGATCACTGCGTTTGTTACTGCTTTTGACGCAAAAGCGATAAATTACAAGGTCTTGTTGAAATCCTACTTGACTGGCGGGAACAGGATTATGAACTGCAACACTCAAACCGACCGAAATCGCCACAATTGAAATATTTCACAAAACACATGGCCTGCGTTATTTTTTATAAGAATCACATCTGTTTTTTCTTATCTGTGTTAAAAAAAAAAAAAAAACACACTGCACCTATATAGTAGGTGGGGCAGCATAAAGA
>JGI24158J21664_10012141_pt1 | contig 11432 bp, 7 predicted proteins | sample Ectturendosymbi3_FD_21664 | JGI IMG/M metagenome (IMG submission 21664)
TTTATGAAACTGTCGAGGGGCGCCCGACGAGACAACCTGTTTAACAGGTTTTTTTCGGTGTCCCAGCGCCTTAGCTTTAATTTGTATGAAATTGTTTAATAATTGCGCCAATAAACTCTCTCTCTCTCTCTCTCTCTCTAATGAATTTCCAGTGCCGAAATCGTAGCGCCGGTAGCGTATTTGACAATAGCTACACCATTTTGTAATCAGTGACAGGTGGGGACAGCACGACGCTGCCACTCACCGTAACACCAAACGATTCTTTGCGGAGTCAGTGTCATCATTTGCTTCACATGCTGGATAAATTTTGCCACAAAATCGTTTTTTCCGCAACTTGTTGACTCTGCCACAACGCACGTGAACGGGTGATGAAAACGTTCGTCCATATTTCTTAAACAAAACGCACGCCAACGCAGATCAATGGTTTTATACAAATCGACTTTTTTTCCTTTCACACGACCAATGCGATATGGATCAAGGTGAAGTGTAAGAACAAGGTGAAAAGACAGCATTTTGTTTCATAATAGATTGTGTACTGCAGGGGAGATGGGCAAAGGCATTGCCAGTCTTTGCAAAGCATAACCAGTTGTCGTGTGTTGCTTGCTCAGCGAGTCGTAATGAAAACCGGGAATGTTTTTCAAATGGTGTGAAATCAACGGTGTGCATTAGATGCAGTTGCACTGTTTATGATTTTTTACCCTCGGTCGGATTCGTGAACAAGAAGTGGTGTTGCTGATTAGTTGCTGATATGATGATGCGATTGCGGCATTCAAACGTAAACGTTTGCTGCTTTACAATAAAATAAATCGTAAGTGCACCGGTCGCACCACATGTAACTTGTGACGAAAACGTTCGTCCATCTTTATAAGCGCGTGCTGACACAGGTATCAGCGTAAGCTTTGGTCCGGTTCTTCAAAAAGATGAAGTGACTGAGCAGCTGTTATGCTTAAGTTCAGAAGGTTGCGTTCCTCGTTTTTGAAATAAGACGATGCGCAGTTCGTTGGTGGTGAGTGTGAATAACTTATCAATTCCCAGGTTTGTGACGTTACGTTCAGTTTGTTATTTTTTTAAAGTCGAGACAGCGTCACAGTGGTGTAGTTATGTTGTCAACAGGTGCTATTGCAAATATTTATAAGACAGCAGTTACACCGACATGCAATTAACGAATCAAAACAAAACATGCCCTTGACAGATTTTAAAGTGAAATTATTCGTTTGAGTTAAATTGATTCTGCTTAGACATGTGAGTGGGAGTGGAACAACATTGAACTTTTTGCACAGTTGCATTGGTTGGAATAAAAGTTGATGAAAAAACGTACCGGTCGTAACTAACACATATTTTTCACTGTCGTGCGTTTTACTTACCCATAATCATTTTAGAAAAAACGAAAAAGAATCAAGTTACACTTCGAGCGAATGATAAAGGTTAGAAGTGGATGTGTGCGAAGGCAAAGTGATACAAAAGAAGTGACTGCTAAACCTTCAGCGTGACTTTTTGTAAACACGGTTTTCGAAAGATTCGATAGTGATCGGATCTATAACCGGTTGATGCCACACTAAAACAATTTACAAACGCCCCGGAAGGATTGATTGGAGGAAAACTTCATGACAAAATTCACAAGCTGTAAATCACGCAAAATTTTGTCGCGGGGACTGTGACCACTTTTTTGAAAGTACCTACGAAAACAAAACGGGCATGATAACAAACAACGCTGTGGTCATTTGTAGAAAAGACAGGTATTGTCATTCGCGGTTTCAAAAAACGGTATTCATCGGTTCATGGAAAATAGAAGTTGTGTAACTGCCATCGGTTTTGTTGGGATAAACCAGGTCAAGAGGCTCAAAGTATATAACATCGGTGCGACTACGCTTACAAAGATAGCGTCTACGTAAATCAATCGCTTGAGTTGTGATCCTCATGAGAAAAAGGAGTCAGTGATGCTGAGATATATAGTAAGCGATATTTCATTACCAAGGTACACTACAAAAATTTCTCGTGTTGACTTCAACGAAATGAAGTACGACTACACCGATTTGAAACAGCTGTTTGTCTAACGTGATGTAACGACAGACGTAAAAGCCCTTTCAAGAAACAAACGAACACAAAAGCACTTGCGTTGTGAAAAAATTTTACAGGTAGCAGGAAAATTTGTTTACAACAAGCAGTGAGCTTGACTGATTTGCTGCACAATCGCGGGTTGGTTGTGCGATAGTCATCAGCGATCACATCGTTTTATACTGCAATGAAATGTTGCATTGTACAATCGTGAAAAGTCTGGAAGCACGTCGACGTATCTTTCGGTGTCTTTGAATTTGAAGTATCGCCAGATTCGAGACGAAAGCGTTCTGATCATTCGCTCGGTGATGGAAGAAATTGTTTCGTGACTTTGTGCCGTTAAAAAAGTGAATTTTGAAAAAGCTTGTTGGCGAACTCGAGACCACGGTCCGTTTACAAAAACAACGTCTTCAGACCGCCTCTGCTTAGAATTTTTGCAAAGTCAGTGACTCGAACGAGAAATAGTGACTGGTGAAATTAAGCTGCAGATGAGATGATGCGTCTCTACGCTTGCTACTTTCGAATAAATAAACCGTAAGAAAACGAAATGTTGACGATGATATGAAACAGGCGAGTTTTGTGAATACTGCTTTCCGCGGAATCATGTGATCGTACAAGTTTTGTTCAGAATAGGGAGCGTTGAATGATTACTTACTGTCAGGTGATTCGCGCTTCAGATTAAAGCAGTCTTAATGAGTAATACATCGTATGAAAACGAAATGTTAACGATGAGATGAAACAAACAGGCAAGTTTTGTTAATACTGTGTGCCGCAGAATCACACAGTCGTTATAAGTTTGTTCAGAACAGGGGAAGTCGGGTGATTACTTCTTACTGTAAAGTAATTCACTCGTTGGGTCAAAGGAATCGTAATGGGAAATATCTTGTTTGATTTTGATAAAATGGGGAAACGTTCAGGGTTGTATGCTGTGTAAAAGAACAGAATGCTTTAGCAAGTTGTCGTCTGTGAATATGTTTTGCTTTGATACTAGCATCCACACGGTCAACAAATGCTGTTGAAGTGAAGCAAGTGTGAATATTTGCTTATCGGATTAAAACCCGAGGTAGCGGGCATGCCTTTTCACACCGCAATCGGTTACAGATTGAAGCAATGGTGTGGTTCCTTTGTGCAAGTTACGTGCATGTTTGTTTATAAGATTAAAAAACTGACACCTTTGGGCATGTTCTTTTGCAACACAGTCCGTTGCAGTTTGGGGCGTAGGTGGTGTATTTGTTTAAAACGTGGCATTCCTTTTCACCACAGCTGGAGCGGTGTGGGGACCAAAGAAAAGTTGCAAGCTATCTTTAAAATATGAAATAAATAATGAAAATAACTTTGCAGTGGTTGATACCTTTGGTAGAAGAAGTCGTAACGAAGTGTTATCGCTGATGTAAAAAAGGTAGACAAATTTTGTTAAAATGCTCCTCTGCAAAAATGATACGGTTATATTAATTTTCTTACAGAGCGGGGTGAAACTGACTAACTGTAAAGTGTTTCGTGCTTTACGTTAAAGCAGTCGTCATGAGTAATTTCCTGTTTGTTTTTGTTAAAACACGACAAAAGTTCAGAGAAGAATGTTACGCGAAAGAACTGATGAAGTTAGCAGGTTGGCGATGCATTTTGCTTTGATACATCCCCACAGTTATTGAATGATGTTCAAGTGAAGTGATATCGGCCAGTTGCGTGAATATTTGCTTATCGGATTAAAACGTGGCATGCCCTGGCGCGTCTTGGCCTTCGACAACCAATGACCGTTAGAGAAATGAAGTAGCCGGCTTAGACAACAGCTCAAAGTAACAAGTTATCTTTAAAATGTGAAACAAATCATTAAAATGAAGATATTGTCATAACTTGGAAATATGAAAAATATTTCCATAACGCGAAAATGTTAACAAAATCAAAAACATGTTGAAATATTGAAAAACAGGAAAAAAAACGTTTAAAAACACAAAAAATATCAAACACAAAGAAAAACATCGAAAACATGAACAAAATAAGAATGAAAACATTACCACAACGCAAAAATATGAAAAATATTACCATAGCACAAATAAATATGAAAAACCGGAAAAATATGAAAAACACAAAATATATTGGTCGGATTGGAAAGCTGGGGAAACCCGAGCTACACGGCTGCACCCACTGAAAACCGTACAATGGCCACCCTGATCCTCTCCCTTTACTACTACACCTTTCCCAAGCTGACCAGTAAATACTGAAGAGATTGCAATGGACTTTGCCTCGAACTGCCTGCCTCCGATCAGTGTTGAGAGTTTCTCACCTGCTTCTCATGATAATTCCTCAACTACGGATTGGCGTGTGCACGGTCGCCTGAACTGCATTTCCGTCACCTGTCACGGACTTATCTCCCCTGCCGCTGTGTGAAGATGTGCAACCCCTCCGTCAGGCTACGAGGTCAGAAAAGGCACCTGATCGGTTTGGTTCCTGGTCCACATAATTTTGAAGGAGAGAGTGTGGCGGTTTTGTTGCTCGCGGCCACCTTCATTGATTGGTGATTGATTGATTCCTTGATAGCTCGCCTTGTCGAAATGCCTTGCTTGCGCAATTTGTGTCGAACGTGTGTGCTAGCGTCAGACCGTGTTGACCTACCGAGGCGGCTGCTGTGCTAATTTTCTTGCATTGCGGATGTTTCTGCGGAATCGCTGTTGCTTAGTTTAATAAAGCCTACTGAAAACCTGATTTCGCTGATAGTTTTGTCGTAACACGAGAATGAACAACCAATAGGTACTCACGAGCTTTGTGGAAATATGCAGCACATTGGTTTTGTTGCGAGGTTATTGCAAAGTTTGACTACATCAAATGAGTTTCATAATTCGAATAGGACCATCATAGAAACCCCAACCAAAGTCGCATAAGATTTTGATTATAAAATAAGTTTTATGATGCAAATGGACATGCAGGTATGTATTAAGCCTGTGGCTATTTGTTTTTGTACCGGACAAATAGGTCCATTATCGCCATCGGTGCAGCTAAAGTGAAAACATTGTACAGAGCAAAATCTATAGTTTAGACTGCAATACAGAAGGTCACCAGAAATTAATCACTGATGTTGTAAAGCAATCGTTAGTTTACTCAATGTGCCCGCGGCTAATTTTCCGCTCACATTATTGAATCCTATGCGTTGTGAGATTCGTCTCGGTCTGAGTTTGGCAGCTTGTCAGTGTACTGATCGCTTTTTGGCCTGTTGTGTGACTTCTCAGTATTATTTTGTTAATCAGAGTTCTTCGTATTGAGTCCATCAAAGCCAATAGTTTATTATTTCAACCATTTGTCCACAACAATTTAATGAACTGAAGGAAAGAACATAAAGTACATTAATTAAATCAAGCCTGTTCGGTGCTGATCCTAACTAAGGTCAAGCGTGTAAAGAGCGGAAACATTGGAATTGCTCATTTAAGAACTTCCCTGAATCGCTTCGCGCAGAGCTTGCATTAAAACAAAGCAAGAGAAGTTGAGATGCTTGGTTGCACATGTCGACAAAGATGTGTACAGTTATATAAGCGAGTGCGATTCTATAATGATTCAATATGCACGTATAGAAGGACTCTTCGTGAAACCGTATAATATTGTTTTCACTCGGCACTTGCTAATGACTTGCAAAATAGAAAACAGGGCAGTCCTTCGACGATTTTTGCGATTCGGACAATATTTGCGATTTTTTGCAAAGGTTAATACAACTTTCAGGATATTGTGATTATAAAGCTAAGTTCTGTAGGTATGAGGTCTGTAGGGAGGTCTGCAGGGATGTTCAGACCGAACCCACGCTTTTGCCAATCAATGAAAATGACTATGAAAGACAAATCAACACTGCTGACAATGCAAGGTTGGATATCTCTGCGATTTTTCAACTATGTTTCAGGAAAATATGTCCTTACATTGATGGGTCCAAAGTGTGGTCTTCAATACCAGACTGTATTAAGTCTTCAACGACTTTTATCTTCAAATGGAAACTGAAGAAACACCCCTTACATGAAAACATACATAACTATATATTTTAGAACCTTTCACTTATCAAAAACTAAACGATCAGATTTCGGAAATTTGATTAATGTAATGTTGTCTGTTATGACAGACTGTTGTTTACGTATTTTCCGCTTTTGTTTATCGTTCTTTCCTGTGCACATCCTATTTTTCGACATGCAATTATAATTCATAGCATTTTGTTTTGCTTTTAATCTTCATAAGTTTTTTCTTCAGTTTTTATACTTTGAATCAAAAAAATGTTTACACAAAAGCAGACCTATTGAGGCGTTTAACGCTAGGTTTTAATGAGTTGAACTTCAACACATCTGAACAAAACAAGAAATAAAGAAACGATAAATAACGACGAATAAACAAGTCAAAAGACCACTTAACAGTTGAGCATCACTTCACGACTGAGAAGCACAGAACAAAACGGTAACACGTCAACTTCTAATCAGCACTAATCAGCACCACGCCATCAATCACGAATCGCCGTTCTAGCGGGACAAATTCCTCACAATCTCCCCAACAAATAAACATCAGCAAAAAGTCAAATGCTTCCGGTTAAACCGTCCAATCCCCATAATGGTCAGGGGGTCGTCGCTGTCGTGTTGAACGTCGCCTCATGGGTACAGGTGAATCATAGTTCGGCGCTGGCGAGCCGTCCTCGGACACTTCAGGTTCACCGTCACGTGGTGTCGCGCCAGATTCACAGTCGTCAGCTGCGTCGACGTCGGGTGCTTGAGAAACGTCGGAATTGTCGAGAACAGGCGCCTCAAAAGGACGTTGGATTTTGACTTCATGTGGTCTCGGGTAAGGAGCCAAGTCAGACGTTGACACAGTGCTCTCTTGTCCATCCCTGTGACGTATGACAGAGTAATGTCCATTAGCCTCAATCTGTTCGACAGGATCGTACAGCGGTTCTCCGTTGTTTCGCACAAAACGCCTCAGCAACACAGTTCCTGGCGCGAGCAGCCACGAAGGAAGTGCTGCACCGAACGTGGCTTTGCGAGAGAAACAAAACAAACGTTCATGCGGAATCTCATTCGTCGCGAGGCACACGAGAGAACGGATCGCATGCAAAGCTTCCAGCAGAACAGATTCCCACCTTTCTTCGGACAGGCGTTTACCGTGCAACCAAAGCTTAATTGTCCTCCACAGGGCTTGATTCATACGTTCACACTGGCTGTTGCCTTGCGGATGGTAAGGAGTCGAAGTACTGAACGCAATTCCACGTTCCGTGAGAAAACTCTGAGTCTCTCGGCTGACGAATGGTGCTGCTCTATCACTGTGAATACAACTGGGAACGCTTAGAAAACAGAAAAACGAAGAGAGACAGTCTGTAAAGGTTGACGAAGTCATATTTGCACAGGGAATCACAAAAGGGAAACGCGAGCACTCGTCGACGACAATTAAAAGATAAGGAAGAGGCCCTCGCACTGGACCTTTGAAGTCAATGCTCTCTCGATCCCACGGGCGAACCGCTTTTATCAACGTTCGGGAAGCGGGCTGGAAGAATAGCGGCTTTACCTCCGCGCACGTTTTGCAGTTCCGGCAGATACCTTTCCTTTCTTCGCTCGAAAACGGTACATTCCGTTGACGAACAAAGTGATACAGTTTAGCATAGCCTGGGTGACCGAGAGACTGGTACAAATCCTGCAATTTCGAACTGGGACTAGAGTTAGACGTTGCAAGGCAAACTCGTGAAAACGCATCAGGTGCAACATTTTCAACTCTGGGCCGATGACGTATGTCGTAACTGAACTGAGTGAATTGAAGCCTCCATTAAAGGATTTTTGTGTTTTTAATCTTTAATCTTGCCTTTGATTCTGGTCAAACATGTAAGAAATAGCCTGTTGATCAGTAATCAGTGAAAAATGTCGTCCTTTCAAGTATTGCTTCCAACTGCGCACAGCTTCAATTATTACACAGGCCTCTTTCTCTAAAGCTGGATAACGTCTTTCACAAGATGTTAAAGTTCGCGACAAAATGCCACTGGCTGATCATCTTGTGACAGTATGGCCGCCAGTGCAAATTCTGATGCGTCGGTCTCGACTTCAAAAGGCAAGTCATCCGCTATAGCACCCAAACAGCCTTGGCTAAATCGTCTTTTAATCTTTGGAAGGAATTCAAGGCATCATCATCAAGGGGTAAAGTAGAAGCGTGTAGCAAAGGACTAGCCTTCTTAGATAACTTAGAGATCCATTTCGAATAGTGCGAAAACATGCCTGATGACAAGTTTGAGTTCTTTGGCAGTGGACGGCGGCGGGAGGTCTAGCAAGGGTTGAAGTCTTTGAGGGTCGGGTTTCACTTGGTTGTGGGAAATTCTATACCCAAGCATATCGAGAGTGGTCGTGCGGAACTACGGCTTTGTTTCATTTAAAGTGAGGATTCACTCATCAGCCGCATCAAGTAAAAGTTTCAATCTCATGTCATGCTCTGCAAGGGTAGCCCTGGTGACTGTTATGTCATCTAGATAGGCATAGACCTTTTTCAAGTTGAATCGTTTTATAAAATTACCAATACACCTCTGGAAAGCAGCAACGCCGTTACTGACGCCAAACGGAAGTCGTTTACATTAAAACAAACGGCCAGAAGCTTCGAAAGCGGTATATTGTTTTTCTTCCGGCAAAAGCGGTACTTGATGATAGGCAGACCGCAAATCTAATGAACTGTAATATTTGCCTTGTGCAGCAGCATTTACAAGTTCCTCAATGTTTGGAAGGGAATAAGCGTCCAATAACGTAAAACGATTGATAGTAATAGAATAATCAATCACCAACCTTATAACTAAATAACAAACTTTATTTTTGTTCAGTGAGTGACAACGAGGACTTGGGTCCTCCAAGGTGATCTGGCTGGTTTCATGATGTCAGCTGCCAATAGACGTTTCACGTCCGATTGGATAAACTCGGAATCGTCACCACTGTAGCGACGTTACTTGGAGGCAACGAGTTTGCACTCCGGCAACAGGAAAGCAAATAATCGAGGAGGGTCTAACTTAGCATCAGCGACAGACAGTAGTACGGACGTTGTCGTCGAGGGTTTGCCGTTGGTTAACGGGTTTTCCGGTCTGTTCAACACAAGTAACGGAGGTGTGTCGTTTCAAAAACTCTTGGCCAACAATTACGTCAGCGCAGAGTTCGCGCAACACTTAGAAAGTAGAATTGTTGTACGAGTGTCCCATAAGTTTTAATGCACCCGTAACTTTGCCGATCGTATGCACTGAAACTTCGGACGAAGCCATTCCTATTGATACGGACTCTGTCTTAACAGGCAAGTTGAGGCGTTTAGCGATCTTGTCGTCAATGAAATTCTCGTAAGCTCCAGAATCTATGAGAACTTTGACGGGCGAACCTTCCAGAGAACCTTTAATGACAGCTGACTCCAAGCTCTGCGGAGTACTGGCAAGAACAGAGCGAATTTCCGAAAACACCGCAGCAGCGGAGCTCTTGTAGAAGGATTGACTTGAGGACTTCGTCTGAAATACCCGCGAGAAGTGACCTCGTTTTCCGCAAGCATGACAAATCGCTTCGCGAGCTGGGCACAGTGAACGGATTTTGTGTTGATTTAAACCGCAGTAGCAGCAAGATTGACTCACGACTTCCTTATTGCGAGGCGAAGAAGACTGAGTCCTCGCAGTAGCAACAGACAAATCATCGAGGGCAACGTCACATTCGCCAGTCGATCCCTCCAGAGAGGCCGTTGAAGCTGCAGTCATTGTTTGACCAACAACTTGATTCATGTGTTGAGATTGCCGATGGGCACGGTCTAAGCTGTCGGCAAGCTCATACGCTTTAACTAGGGTTAGATTATCTTTTGCTAGCAGACGTTGCCGAACAGACGACTACGAAAGGTTATTGATAAAATTCCGTGTTAGTTCTACACGGTTCACAGCAGCCGAGACGTCATCAAATGAGCATTCTTTTGCAAGACCTTTAAGTGCCTGTAAAAATTCTGAAATAAATTCAGTCAGTGTCTGCCGACTGATCACAAGCAAATGACTCGCATAAACGTTATTTTTCTTCTTTATATAAACAGATTTTAATGTCTCCACAATTCGTTATTCCTCCACTGCCTCTTCAACGTATGGAAAAACATCTGAGGAAAGGCAGTTGATTATGATTCTTTTCTTGTTGATCTCAGGATCACCTTCTTTACAATAATCGCGAAGGGACGCAATAAAGTCCTCGACAGTTCGAAGCCAAAAATGGAAACAAGAGTTGCTTCTGGTTATTCGGGCTGCACCGACAATTCTTTCGTTCTGAGAACCAGTTTCTCCATTTCAGAAGAACAACTCATTAAATTGTTACAAAAGCAGACCTATTGAGGCGTTTAACGCTAGGTTTTAATGAGTTGAACTTCAACACATATGAACAAGACAAGAAGTAAAGGAACAATAAATAATGACGAATAAATAAATCAAAAGACCACTCAACAGTTGAGCATCACTTCACGTTTATTATTATTATTATTATTATGGGAGCTTTGTATATGACAGGGGGTCTTGTAGCGCCAGGCCCTTTGGTAATTGGTTTTTAAATGTGTCTGCCCGATGTGTGCAGAATCTCCTCAACATGCTTCGCTGCATGGTCATCGGATAGGACTGAGAGTAGTGTAAAGTCTATGTTCAAAGATTCCATGGCCCGCTTAAGTTTGATGCGTTCAGAATGGTAGGTTGTACAAGCAAAAGAAAGTGGGCAACTGTTTCTGGAACTTGGCATTGTTCACAATTGCCGGTTGGATTGAGGCCGAGACGGTGGAGATGACTGTTAAGCCTGCAATATCCAGTGCGTAACCGGAAAAGTGGAGAGGAGTCGGACTCCCAGGATGCAGCTCCGTGGACAGTGGGGAATAGGCTTTTGTAGGCTGTACCAGGTAAGCATTGACGATAGTAATCATTCCAAAGTTTTAGGCAAATGTCAGAGAGGTGCTGGCACATGTCTGGATAAGGTAAGGTGTTGAGAGTGTTCTTTACCCGAGTGCCGGCCTGGAGAATTTGGGGAACATCGGTCGTGGAGAGTTTGGCCAACCTGTCAGCTATTTCATTGCCAACAATTCCCTTGTGGCTAGGGACCCAAAGCATATTAATCGTGAACCCAGCAGAGGTTAAAGTATAAAAGACATGCTCTAGTTATAAGTGGATTTTTCTTCCAACTAACATTTTGGATGGTTTGTAGCGCGGTTAGACTGTCCGTGATTATAAGGGAGGTTCTGCACTTGGTGGAGAAGATCCAGTAAAGAGCAGTAACGATGCCGTAGAGTTCTGCTATAAAAAGAGAAGAGCACTTGTTTAGCCCAATGGACGTTTTGTTCCCGGATTGTGGGACGTACATTCCACAGCCAGCCCTAGAAGTAGTTTTTGAGCCATCTGTGTAGATGTGGGTATGTTG
>JGI24158J21664_10012142_pt1 | contig 11431 bp, 9 predicted proteins | sample Ectturendosymbi3_FD_21664 | JGI IMG/M metagenome (IMG submission 21664)
GACGGCTATAAATGATATGTCTATAACTCATGATACCTTTCGCAGGACATAAGGTGTAAAAGCTGTTTCTTGTGAGGTTCAGGTACGGCCATAGTTGCGCCAGCGCCATAATGCTGCCCTCGGGTTACTTTACAAGTCCTCATTTGGCCCACGGAGCAATTTGAATTTGAGACCCTGAGCCTAGGCTAAAGCTATAAAACGCGCAGTGCAACAGAAGCAACAAAGGGTGAACCTGGTCGAGCGGGGAATCTCCTATTGTTTATGCTGCCGAAATCTTATTGGGCAGTCATTTCCAAGTTAAATCCTTGATTCTGTCAACTTTTGGTTCAATTAAACTTTTGATGATAGCCTACTACAGTTATGGATTGATGACTAGGCTACATATCAACAACTTACCGGTTAAAGAATACACAAACTTTTATTAGTAGTACTTGTCTTTTTTGAGGGACGCATCCTGGTTCTTGCGCAAAAAAAGTACAATTGAATCTTATGGTGTATGATAGTAATTTACTAAATTCGCTATTTATTTAAGACGATAACCTGCGACATGCACGAAGTCTGACAGGAAGCAATCAAAATCGTCATGCATCAAGCCAGAAATTCCAGCCTTAATTTGGCAACTTAGTGGTCGAAACTTGCGTATTAATAGATCGTTTTTTTAACATTATGAAGACTGCATTGCAGAAAATCAATCGCATAGCCGAAAGCCTATTTGTCTATTCTTTCTTTTCATTTATTACCCATATAGTTTTAAGCATTAAAATTGATAGTTCGAACAAGTTAATCAAAAGTGAACTCACATTCGCTTGCATCAACTTTACCTGAAGCTGATGCAATGCTGCTTCTACCACACGACCACATCTAACCCCGAACAAGTTTTTCTGGTGTTTACTTGTCGACTAAGGATGATAGTAAACACAGTAAAATTAACACAATCTTTTCATTTGATGATCGAAGTTTTTGTAAAAATTTTTACCAACTCACATTAAATGGTTTTAATAATCAACTGATAAAAAGTGAGCTAAGCTGTGCCAGGGATATCTAGAAACATCCCTGAGCTGTGCATAAAAATTTCCAAAAACCAGCTGGCTCAGTACTCTGAGGACCTGCCACACAATTCTGAGGTTTGGGGTTCCATTCACATTCCAGCTGTTGCTTCCAGCGAGAAACCGCACCTAGGCATGGACGTCGGAAGGGGCTTAAAGGAGGATTTACCCCTTTGATTTTTCCCGTGAAATATTTAGCAAAAAAACATTGTTTGCTTAGTTTCGAGCGGGTAAAACGAAATTTCGCCATTTTTAGCCCCCACCCCGGAAAAAATTTTTTTGGCTACTGCTGGAAAAATCCACTATTGGACTTCCCCTCAATAAAAGTTTCCGACGCCCTTGTACGTGTGGGGTGCCTGCTGCTGTAACCCTTGCATGCTCCTGCATTGTTTTTCTTTCGAGTGGCAATCAATAAAATCTTTTCTACGCTTTCACACCTGTTCATAGACGCTTCGCGAGTTTTTTTTCAATTTCTCCAAATCTGACGCTAGTTCAAACAGGAAGGAAAACAACTAATCTTCCAAACTTCATCAAAGCAATGCGGGTTGATAGCGAGATCGCTATAAAGCAAGGCTGCCCAACTGACGAAGGCATTTTGAGCGGCCCAGTTAATTTAGCGCTGTTCAGTGTTCTAGTTGACCTCACAACCAAAACACGGCTTTAGAAGCGCAGTTATCGCACTTTTTAGGTGCGGACCGCGGTTGCAGTCAGCTACAAAATGCAGCCCGCCCCGCTTAAAGGTTGGGCATTGGGCAAGACAGTTATTAAGCATCTGTGATGTTTGTGGAGCTGTTTTTTTTCTTCTGATAGTGCGCAAATCGATGTAGTTCATCAGGGGAAAGTATGAAACAAGCGAAACCATAGTATATTTCATCCTCCTCACAAATAAATTTCTCCACCCGCTCCAGCGCACTTAAACGCGATGTTATTTTTTGAATTCCAACTCAAGTATTTCACTTTTCTGTTGGGAAAGTTCCAACAGTTTTGGATACAGGGGCCATCGTGGTCTTGTTCAATGGTTGTGCTGAAGCAGGTTAACGTGTCAGGCTTTGCTACATTTTCTGAGTATGATGGTTATTTTCATTTCATGTTTGACTCCCGCCATTCATTCAACAAAACAACCACAGCCTTGGAATTATCTTGAAATGAAACAAAAGGTTTCACATTTTTTTCTTTTCGATAAAGAAATGTATTGAAGTATTAAATGCTTTCGTTCGGTACGATCAACACCAGGACATAATACAGCCATAGGATGGAAACAAAAATATCGATTTCATTTTGTTCCAGCTTCTTCTGCTGATGTCGAGCTCGCACAATAAAGTTTGCGCTAAAACCCCATACCATGTAAGGATTATGATAAATAAAATTGCTCTTTTGTATATGAGCGCAAACGGTTATGCAACGGGTTTACATAAAATCATTTCGGGCGTTCTGGTTCGTGCGCAAGCAAACCAGACTAGATGATTACAGAGCGTTCACGTAACAGTATATCTTCGTAACTGAACGTTTCAGCCAACAAGTTACAATAAATATAAGAACGACACCAACTATCCCTTTACATAACAACCCGGCACAACAACGGTAACAAAGAAGTTGAATAAATACTTGTGGATAAGTTGTTAACAAGACTTTGATTTTCAAGAAAGTATACTATGCCCCACGACCACATTGCTAGACAGGATCAGACCATGCTCCAACAGCGAGCGCAACCTTGTATCGCATCTGCCTCCCTTGTCCCAGGTAAGTCGAAGCGAGGTCCGACCGATTAAAGAGTTATCGAACAGACAGGGCATTCTACCACGCCTACTGTGGAACGAAATGGGACTAGTAACTGACGCTGGCACTTGCCTGCTTGAAAACTGTTACGTACACGTCGTTGTGTTACAGCAAACACACACAGTCTGTTGGTCTCTGCACTGCACAGAGCGACCATCCCAGAGCCGCCGAGTCCCGAACCCTGTGCAGAGTGCGCTGGAGCAATGGTTATTGGTCAGTTCACTGGGTGTTAACATCAGGGTTGCGGAGTCGGATTCCTAACAGTACTGGGGGTCGGACATGCCCAGTCGGATCATTTCTTACATCACACTCCTGAACTGGGAATTCCTGTTGAAATGGTACAATTTCTTTTGAAACTTTTGGCGAAACAGAGAATTCTTGCTGCGTACCACGATTTCCATTGATTTTAACAGACACAGTTCATTCCCTTTATGTTGAGGAGTCGGAAATTTTGGAAAGGTCCGGATACTTTGCCTCCGACTCCGCAACCCTGGTTAACATTTCCAGCGTGAAAACGAGTCATCAACAGGTTTAAGATCCNTCCTTCAAGTTGTCATCTCACAGCCGTGATTTCAATGTTTGCCAGAATGAAGGACTTTGCAATCCCGGAAAGAGAACGACAAACTCAGGTCACAGCAGGTGCGTCCTTTAAATCAAAGCTAAAAATGAGAATTAATCACACAAGTCAACTTACCTCTTCACCTATGCAACATTTTAACTACACCCCCCATTTCGCTTGTCCACAAATAAGACGTCAAAGTAACTTTGTCAATCAACCTTGGTAAACGTAATCAAACAAACCTGCCAGACTAAGTCTTCGCAGTATAAGTATCGCAATCGCCGCGGCCAGAACCACGATGCTTATTAATGACGCTGTGTCGCTGGATGTCGCCCCAGGAGACCGGGGTCCCGGAGAACTGGAAGCTTCGAAACGAGTGGCAGGTGGCAGAGTTTCAGTGGCAGGCGACAGAGTTTCAGTGGCGGGTGGCGGAGTTTCAGCGGCAGGTGACACACTCTCCCGGAGATTATCGTCACCGGCAGTGACGTCGTTGCTTCCGGGTTCTTGCTCAGCTTTGTCGTTCTCGTTTTTCTTTTCATTCCGAGGCTTCGCGAACACGATCTGTTTCGCGAGCTCCTTGTCTTTCGTGTCCGCCTCACGGCCCTGGTCGCTGTTCTCAGCGTCCGAAGCAAGTAGTTCTTTGATCAAACCACATTTCGGGCAAGAAAAATGTTGTGAACTGCAAAAAAAAATGTAAAAAACACAAATCTTGCGCAGTTCATATTATTTCAACGATATCTCATCAGAGAAATGCAGTGAAAATTTCACGAACCCACATGTAACTATTTTAACAAGCGAAATTTTACCAAGATGGCCGCCTGGTTTGCATTTGCATTTCATACCGAAGTCAAATGATGCAGATAAGAAATAAAAAACAAAAGCACTATTTGATGATCATCGCAGCACCTTTCTTATGCACAGCGTTGAATTGCGCCATCATGTTAAACACGGCGTGGGAGGCAACCGAGCTCTGGAGTCAGCCTCAGGTTTTTACCAGTAATTCAAATGATAAGAAAGGACGCAACAGCATCGAACTGGCCGGACAATGACGAGTGGGATCTATGGGTTCCANTACCCAACAAAATACACAAATTAATAATAATCACTNTGGACGTTAAAATTGACGCCACCTCTTTGCATCATCGACATCATGATTGTGACAAATAGCTCAGGTTACAAACTAAGCCATCTCCATCTTCCGACATCAAAAAATCGCAGCTGGAACTTCTGGAAACACTTGTTGAAGCACTGTTTATATTAATGCAAATCCCATCACTTCATGTGGGGATTGCCAAAAATGCCACCGTGCCAAAACTTAAAGAATCACGTTTGATAGAACGCTTTGTGCTGAACACTCCTCCCCTTCCCTGCTCAAGTCAAAATTACGTCCTGCGTTTTGAAACAACATCCAGGCGCGGATTTACCATTAGGCTACAATGGCTTAAGCCTAGGGCCCCCGATTTCGGGGGGCCCCAAGATTTTGGGAGTGAAGACAATTTCCAGCATTTCAGTAAACATTATATTCGTATTTTTGTTTTAGTTCAACGCACGTTTTTTTACTATGCTGCTAACAAAAGATCTCTATAAAAGAATGAGCGCGAAGGATTGAAGTGAATGACGATGAGCATTCTCTTTTTATGGCGTTGAGAATTGGTTATTGTCACGTATAATGTGTGGAACAAAATGCCTGAATCCTTTTTGCAGATTACATGAGGCCCGTGATGCACTCAGTAAATAAGTAATGAGTGTGGTCAGATGGCTTCATCACTGCCTTTTTTGTTAGTTTCATTGTGACTGTTTTTGTGTCTAACTGTGACGTAGTAGCACAACTCTTCCCCCCGAAATGCTCACAAGGGTTCCCCAATGGTGATATCTAAAAAACATTTAAAAAAAACAAAAAAAAAACATTTCGGATGCGGCACATCCCGAGGCCAAATGACCGTCACAACAAAATATCCTAATTTTTTGTTGTTTTTTTACTTCACTATTTTTTAGTTCCATTTGCGGACACAATTTCGACAGAACCGTCGCCTGAAAGTCTTCAGTTCCATCTAGAATCTGTTTGGTTAAAATAGGTGATGCGACCTATATAATCAAAATTTAATTGGTCAAATAGTCTATTAACGCTAATAATGCTGGCGTTTCAACAGCGTTCCTAACTACACTGAATGGCCGAAGCATGATTTAGTGAAGGCTTCAACATGAAGGTACTCTAGTAAAGCGGCTGGGCCACGAAAATTAAGAAATGAAAATAACGGAAATGGTAACCTTAAAATTATTGCAGTGAATGATAAACTAAGGAGGGCATGCCTTGCTGGTCCTGACAACATCACGTTATTGATAGACTTGTAAGCACGCTAGGCCAGGGTTGCAATTTAGCGGATATTCCGCTAGATCTAGTGGATTTTAATCTTGTCTGTAGCAGCTGAATAACTGGTCTGCTGGCCTTCACAATTGGTTAGTCTTATTCAAGCGGATTCCAGCGGTATTTTACCATTTTTCTCGATTGAAAGATCTTTTTAGCCTTGGCAATCCTGCCCTGGGCAAGATCCATTCAAGCGCCCTCTCGTCCTATACAAAGATCCTTACTCTACATATCATCACATTGTACATTGCGGAAATAAGGAAGTTTTTGTACATTAGAAAAGTTTAATTGATGAATAATATGAAATCGAAATTAATAACAAAGTATTGACCCCATGCAGAAAACCTGACAAACTGCATGAACGTGTGTTCCATTCACTTTCATCATGTTCATTCACTTTTACTTGGTGGACCGTTGGTCACTTTCAGCCAGGGCCCCAAGAGAAACATTTTTAGGCGGAACAAAACCAATTTTGGGCTCGCAGAGTTGCAAAACTGTTTTGAAATAAATAAAAATTGAGGCCAATTAATGTGCATCAAACTTCAACAAGAAGTGCTCGTTTATTGAACATATGAAACATTACGTTAAAACATACTGGTATTAAGTACGTAATGTGACAATATTACCATTTTTAACATGACTTTCAAAGGTTCATAGTAAATCTTATCAAGGAAGAAATTAGAAAAAAATTCCGCAGTCTCAGAATGAATGACGTCGGTCGAAGTTGAATGAAACGCTGCAAGTGAAATGAGACTGCGACCTCATTGAGTAACTGCATCCTTGGATCGAGCTTACTTGTAATGACACAAATGTAGAGAGAGAATGTAATATTTTGTCAACCGACTATTGCTTCTATTTTTGACCGCGAGCTACAATAAACAGCCACACGGACCACAGGCGGCGACCACTGCTTTAAAACATTCTGTCGAAATACTGTAAGCGATTAGTTTCTTCTGTATGATTTCGAAATCTTCAGATTTCTGGTTATGTCCGCCAATCCTAAACTCACATTTGATTAAAGCCTGTATCTGCTTTCGGCGCAAGTTTTACAATCAGCAAAATGCACGGCAAACCTCCGCGGTGCACTATACTCATAAGCACTTGCGTCCTGCACTGCAGTTACTTGTTACTTTTAAAATTTTCAGTTATCTTACACATCTGCGCAACATTCGAGGGCTACTGTTGTTAGATTAGATTTTATTGTGAACTGGCATGTTTACATTCAAACTTCACTTGAAGTAGGCTATCTCTTACTTTGAAGCTCTTGGTTTATTGGAGGGAGTTTTGTTAAAGATTTGTTTGAAAATGAAAGACGTAAAGGAAAATTAAGTTCGATGGACAAACTGGGACAGTAATCGTGAATGTCTTAAATTCGACGAAGTAGCCAAACATTCAAGTCCAACAAAAATAATTACTGTTAATAATTATCAACGCATCATATCAGGAAAATCCACTGCCAGCAATTCACATTAATATACATCACACTGGCTTACCAAATCCTTTAGGCCAGACCAGTTTTATCACCGGGATTAATTTCGTTACATTATTCCGAGTTTGTTAGTAACAAACATTCAAATGTTCCTTCAGTCTAGGGCCCCTCCGTAGCTGTCGGGCCCCGCAACAATGTACCTGTTGGACCCCCCTCTTATGGGCCCTGCTTTCAGAACCACATAGTTGTATATTTCTTGGCTCTTTTTTGGCGCCCCCTTTGGCCTAGCGCCCTAGGCAGCCACCAAGTTTGCCTAAATGTAGCGCCTGCACTGATCAGGCGATGTTATTCGAAGTAACAGTGGCAGGTACTGCTCCGTCTATAAATTACAGGACAGAGCAGGATACGGATTGACAAAAACTTCGCTGATTTCTAGCGTTAAATATTTTAATTTGGGGGGGTTTAAGCTCCGAAATTTGGGTCCCATGTGACGGCGTGGCCCCCCAATTGGGGATATGGAGGGCGGCTGACGCGGCTCTGGTTCCTGATACGGAGGGAATTCAGAATAAAGTACTGTAATATATTTATGAATTGGAACAACTTGTTCAGTGAATGTAGCGAGCACGTGTAGTGCTGATTTGTATGATATCAGCCGTCGCAAATCTTCACGAGGGGTCCCCAATTCAAAATAGCTTAGGGTTCCTAAAATGAAAATTCGCCCCTGGCAGCATCCCATTGATTAAAGACATGACCAGACAATCATGGGTGTAGGAAGGAGGCACGAACGGAATTGCAATGCGTAACTTTTACTGAAATCAAGACATATAAAAACTCCGATGCATGCTCTTTAATAAACTGCTCTTCGAGGATATCAAAAAATCCACATTCTTATGGAACAATGCCCCAGAACTGCTAAATATAAACAAAACTGCCATCAATTACTGTCGTGCCAGCTTTTTCCGTTCTTCTGGTGTGTAGTCCAGAGCTCCGATTGCACCCTCGCCTTTGGTGGGCATGAAGCCGATGATGGCCAGTATCGCTGTTCGGACTGTAATCGAACAAATATTAGATCAGTGCCTGCTGTGCCATCAAACTAAGAAGATGGTTCAGGTTTATATCAAAACACCCGTGGAGCATTTAATCCAATTCGGTCTACGTCTAAATCTTCCCAACGTAAAAAGCAGTAAGATAGAATAACTAGTGTTTAGCTCTGGGGTCGGGAGGGTAACCGCATTTGTTGTAACTTTCATAGTGCTATTGAAGGGGCGATGCAATTACTATTTCCAGAAAATTTGAAAATACACCTTTCACAATGTAAAAGAAATGAAGAACATAAATGTGTGCTATCCCTACGTGTTACTTCGCATCATTTATGTTTAGCTTTGTTACAATTAGTGAGTCTCCAATCTCTTGCAGAATCAACAATTTCATTGTGATACCAGGTTTTTTTTAAAGGAAAAAGTTAGGTGCCCGGTATGGATCTTTAGGGACCCGATTTATCTGATTCTGGGGACCCAATTTGTAATTCTAGGGACCCGAAGCGGGTCCCTTTCAATCTATTGTGCCGACATTGAGTCTATTGTGCCGCACCAGTGGACGTAAAGACAATTGTCCAATAACTCGATGAAAACCAGACAGTTGTTGCTTCACATGTTCAGTATATATTATAAGTTTAGTCATTTCCTAGAACTCTATTTTAAATTCAGGCAATTAAGAATAATTAACCAGTTTTTCTTATGCAAGAGTTTTACTTCTTCATTTTAAAGTCCACAATTGTCAAAGCATTTTAAAACACACAATTATTACAATTATGCATGCCTAAAACTGTTTTCAATTGATTTTGTTCTTTTCAAAAGCTTCAAAAGCAAACTTTTGAACAATAAATTCTGAACCAACACACAAGTTAAATCTAGTACGATTTTTTTCCCAGCAAGCCCTTTGACTTTGCAAACATCATGCACGATCAAAAGTCTTGACTGAAAATTCGTCCTTACTGCAGAACTAAGAAAAATTTGGAGTGAACACTTAATAGCACAAGAACAAGGGGAAGGCAAACGCTATTTAAAAACCACTTGATAACACTTCAGGGACAATTAAAGCACAGACATGCTGTCAGTCAGTGTCAAACCAGTGCCTTGGATTTTGCCATGTTTTTTATTATAGTAATCAATCAGGAAAAAGCCATAGTACGGGGAAACATACAAAACCTAAAAATGTTTGGTAAATAAGTTAAAGAAATTTGAGTGCAAAACATTTCAACATAGAGGAATGCATGAAAATTGCCCCTTACAAACAACTTTGTCAAGGCCTTCATGAAAGAAATACAGGAAGTTTTCACTGGACATTTTTGACCAGTTATTGAGCTTCCATATGATCTAACTCTTTACAATCTCATAAACTTCTGCAGTAAACAGCGACCAAAACCAAAATCACAACTAACTGCTCCAACTTGGTTGCCATGACTCTGGATGGTACCCAGATATACTCAGACATATTTTCTTGTGCAGCTCGAATCTTCCATTAGGCTGAAAAAAACATGATTTTTAAAATCATACCATGAGTGACATGTACTGACCAGGAAAGGCTATGTTACACTTTGAAAATTGATACAAATGCATTGAAATAATTTAAAATACCATCAAACAGCTTGAATAATGAAGTAATGTTTAATAACATTGCTAGTTTGAAATTACCAACCTCTTTTGTAAGGATATACTGCTTAGCATATCAAGTGTGGAAAAGTTCTTTTGAGCAATGTCCTCTTACTAATGAACAAAATGAATGTGACAAACATGTTTAGTGACAGCAAAACCAAAGTAGATTATGTTCACATTTTGTTCGCTCTGTGCTTCAGTCAAGATGCATCAGGCAACTTCCTCAACCTTAAGAAAGGATTTCACTCAGCAGGTGCTTTTTGTTTCATGGGCAAAATGAAGGTGGTAATCTAGAAAAGCTAGTGTTTCAAATAAGCAGAGTGCATTGCATGTTTGTTGGCTGCTATCACTTCATGGTAAACACTACACAAAGGTATTAACTATGACAGAATAACAAACTATCAGTAAAAGTTAAACATTTACAAAAAGTAAGTGTCTATGACACTACAGCAACTACACACCAAGTTTCAACAACAAACTTTTTGCAATTGCGCAGGGTCATAAAACAGTAAAATTATCAATGGATAAGTTACATGCTGGATATCTGTTACAAAGTAAGTTTATTTTCAGTTTTTACAAACCAAGAGAGTCTTCAAATACAAAACAAACCAACCGTGAGAAGCATTATGCTTGGAGGCTTCATGGGATACTCAGGAGGAAGAATTATCCTTCCATGGTAAAAACCACCTTCAAATTCAGAACCAGAAGGTCCACGTATGGTGAAATGCCATTCAAATAAGTTGTCTTCAAGTGGCTTCGCAGAATATCCACTTGTTGGTTCAGCTAGTTCTCGTGCTTCTCTCATCAAACGTTTCACAGCTACAAAAATCATGTTACACTGTATTTTGTGTAAAAATTTGCATTTCACCATAATACAGTATATGCAAAATGTCATATTTAGAACATACTTTATACCAGGTTTTTTAATGGCATTTTAGGGACCCAATTCGAATTGAAAATCGGGTCCCTAGAATCAGAGAAAATTATCATCGGGTCCCCAACATTTTCCTTAAAAAAAAACTGTTTATACAAAAAATACCATTGCTTTATATGATTTTAAAAAATCATATTGCACCTTTCTTATTTTACTCTGAAGATTTTTAACACTTTGAGAACTGGCGTACGATATATTCATACTTGGATTTCGGCCTAAAAAACAGCAGTTTTCAGTTGCCTTACCAACGCCCTAGCTCCTCCACCGATTTGTGCTAGAGAGCTGTTCAAGGGCTCAAACGGATCAGCCTGTCTAGTAGATTGCACTAAAAAAAATTATTTTGGTTGGGGGGTGCGGATTTTTTGTGACTGACGTCATAAGTGAAGTAGTTTTGGGGTCATTTTGGCTCATGTTGCCTGGCCTAGGGCCCAACCGCTAGGTTAAACTGTTTCGCTGAAGTTTTCATTGGAAACTAGGCTCGAGTCCCAGTTTTTTGNGCCTTTGATCAACTTTCCAGCGTTTCTGGTTCAAAAGTTATGATCTAAAATAAACATATTAATCCATTATCTAATTAGCTAATTAGTCAAATATTTTTATTAACTTACATCACAACTGTTGAACCCGAAACCCCAGCAGGTCATGCAAAGTATCAAAAAACGCGGATTGTA
>JGI24158J21664_10012143_pt1 | contig 11430 bp, 7 predicted proteins | sample Ectturendosymbi3_FD_21664 | JGI IMG/M metagenome (IMG submission 21664)
GTACTTTCTACAAACAAAATATCTTGCCTTATGTATCTGACACCCTTTAAGTTTGAAATATATTTCGGTTCATCATTTTCGGCCTGTTGCCCCACCGCTAAAGGTGGGTGCGCTGGAGTGGGTGGTGGACAAAAAAAATAAAATTATCATCGGGTCCCTAGAATCAGAGAAAATTATCATCGGGTCCCTAGAATCAGAGAAATCGGGTCCCTACAAGTCCATACCGGCTACCTAACATTTTCCTCAAAAAAACCTGCTAGAAGTATTGCTTATAAATTAACAAATATAATTGTTAATCTCCAAAACTACCATCTCCTCTTATAGAAAATGCTTCATAAAAAAACTATAAATGCTTGAAACAATAAAATGCAAATTATGAAAATACAAACATGCCCCATGCCATAGTTTTTTATTACTTCGAATCTGGTACACAAGCGTCCGATACGTTAAGTATGTCACAATTCCACAAAACATCTACTGTATGACACAATGTTGTCACACGGAACCCACACAAAAGTATCAAGCTTTCCAGGTTCAGATGGACCAAATACCTCAAATCGCTTATCAGAATAAGTCAAATAACTTCAGTTAATGCCAAACAGGCTGAAAAAAACTCTAAAAGTTGAAGTTAAAGCAGAAATGTTTTCAAAAATACCAAACAACTTTTTTTTCTGCCAATACCATTAGAAAAGGCTAAAAACATGCCAAACTATAACGTACATGCCAAACAGCATTCTCTCATGCCAAACCACTTTGAATAAGGCCAAATTTCTGGAATTTGGCACCAAAAATGCCAACCTGTCATCCCTGGAACTGACACGCATGATGCAAGTAATAAATCGACGGAGCAAACTTGAAACAAACGCTCAGAAAAAGATTCAAATGATTCAAATGGAACGTACAGACTTTATTTTTCGGACCCCCTAAAACACTTTCACGGGCCCCTACGGGGTTCACGGACCACAGGTCAAGAAACCCTGATCCAGACCATCAATTCAAGATAACTGGATTTTTCAGCAATTTTCCAGTCATTGGACAGTTTACACATAATGTAACAAATGTTGTCACGTGGTTCATGTCTAAAGAAAATCTTGATTGGCAAGTCTTTTTTCAGAGCCTGCACTCCCCACCAAACTTGAACGAAGTGAAAGGGACTGAAAACATTTTTCTTCGACATGCTTCACTTGCAACGTTCACCTCCTGTGTCGTTGTCGGGCTGCTTGCAGTTGTCATTGCTGGTGCCTGCGAATACAATCAACTCTGAAGTGGAAATTGAAAGCCCGACAGTGATTTGCAGAATTCAAATCACAATGATAAGTTCATACAAGCCATCCGTGTTTATCTTGTAATAAAGTTTATATTACCATGACTCAATCAAACAAATCCCGCAAATGTTACTTTCAATACATTATTTTTTAAATTTGGGCTTGTTATAAAATGGTTTCATCTTTTTATACAAAATAACCTGGAATACTTTTTCCCAAAATCTTGTTTTTGCCACAGAATGTTCTCCAAGAGAGCAGGCAGTCGAAAAGACCTTTCTTCGATATGCATCGCTGGCCACATGTGCTTCCCTTACATTGAACGATGCCATGTCGACTTTTGGCAATGGTTCTTCCTGACAAAGACAGAAATTGTAAACCGTTTGATCTCAGCTGTTCCCCTGTACCATACTTGTTTTTTCTGTACATACAGTTTCATGAAACAAAGTGCTTACTTCTCGCTTTTTGTACTTTAATTAACCAGCACCAGTATTGTACACAAGAACACGAAACCATGTAACTTGATTTACAAAATCATGTTCAGCATCAGTGGTCACTGCACCTAAACATAACAAGAGCAACTAACGCTTGTTTTGTGTCTGAATCAGGAAGTTTCTTTCAGATGGAAGCGAAGCAAATATCTTTTTTATTTTCTCATTGTGCAAAAGACAATTTCACCAAGCCAGCAATGTTTGCTCGTGAGTCTACAGGTTTTAAATTTTTTGCATTTCTCTGCAAAGATAAATCAAAACTTTGCACAAACGTCTCTGTAGATCAATTATCATAAACTTCCATCAGCCACAGCAACATATCTTTAACATAGAAATTTTGCATGTAAAAGTCAATTCCGCATCTTCTGCTTCTAGTTTAGCGGCAATACTAAAGATTTGGAGTTTTATTTATTTACAGTGGCTTCCGCCTGTACCTCCAAAGGACAAAAACCTATCAACTATTTTCGAATTTACAGTGAGTGCGCTTTACAGTGAGAAAAGTTCAGGTTCTCAGAACGAGACAAACCACCCTAAAAACTGTTGTTGTAACAAACCACCCTAAAAACTGTTGTTTACCGAAAGTTCCAAATAGTTTCTCAGTCTTAATGAGCGTATGTGTAAAGTATACACAAAAGTGTTTAAGTAGAATCATTACACTTTGAAGAACTACAATTAGTTGCACTGTATCAATTAACTTAGTGGTAGGCATGTGGTTGGTGCACCACCAGCTTTTACTGGAACGTTGCCAATTTCTATCGCGCTGGTGAGCAAAGGCTTGTTATAGGTCAGTGTTTTTCAGCTTTTTTCCTCACGCGGCCAAAATAACATTTGGTAAAAATTACGTAGCCCACTGTCTTGTTAGCATAAGCTACGATTTTATACGAATAATCAAAACACATTATTCGAAAGTAGTGATTTATTTTAATATATAATTCAGTTAGAAACTTGTGCCATTGTTTCGAGCCGGATTCACTGTCTTGATGGAGCTACGCTGCAAGGATCATTTTTTTATGTATTCCTTTCCCACGCTGTAGTGATTAGATGTCTAAACACCCGTATTCTCACATATTTTTCACCAAGCTATTTGAAAACTGGCCACCGGTGGGCACCATGTTCACCCAGCATCCATGAGGTTTAAAACGGTTTGCCAATTGCCAGGATGACGTTAAAATAATTGGGTCTTTTATGTACATACTTGAGTGTAAGATATCAAATGTGGATTCGATCCCAACTTTACTTTGTTTGAACAATCTCTAACCTGGAAAACTCTTTTTTTGTACTTGCGTTCAGCAACAGAGTATTCTCGATCCAAGCGAGGATTGTACAATTTTCTTCGAAGTAGTTCATTTGCTGAACCGAATCTTCTCGGTAACGAAGCTCTCATCTCACAGCTCCAGCAGGCTGGGATTTCGACCTGTTTTATTATTAAAAGTTGACTTTTCAAGCAGACAATTGCAGTCTATGTCTGGTTTTCACAGCAAGACGCCCACTACAAGTTACTCATGCAGACCCAAAATTAATTACAGCCGAAGTTGGTTGAGATTCACAAAATACCTACAAATCTCAAAACACTTTTCTGACCGTCATGTAATGGATAAGAAAGTGCAGCAAAAACGAACAAGACAAAGATCTTATGAAGCAGTTGCAGGAAATTTTGAGATATTTTCCAAAACTTGTGAAGACGGTTTTGATGCAAATTACGTCAAGGCCTGAAGCTGAGTTTTTAAGAAATTGGAAATTTGAATAATCTTCATGGTATTTGGCAAAATAACCTTCTCTGATCATTTTCTACTCTCATATGTTCAGGGCCGGATTTAACTGATGCGAGGCCCTAGGCTAACTCACTTGTGAGGCCCCCTCTCCCAGTGTTGCGAGGAAAAAAATAAAAAGCGTTGATTAATTTGCGAAAATCCGAAAATGACGTTCTGGAAGTACAGTCAGTAAAAAGTTCTAAATAATTACTGGAGTGTCCGCGATCTCTGCGCTTGTTGATGCCTTTGACGCAAAAGTGTTAAATTGCACAGAATTGTTGAAATCCTACTTGGCTGGTGGGAACAGGATTATTAACTGCCACAGGCAAACCAACCGAAACCGCCACAATTGAAATATTTGACAAAACACATGGCCTACGTTTTTCATAAGAATCACATCTGTTTTTTCTTATCTGTGTTCAAAAAAACAAACATACTGCACCTGTATATTATGCGTGGCGGCATAAAGACTTTAAAGCACGACGTGAGGACCACGTTGCAACTCGCTTACCACGGCTGTAAATATCTGACACACACGAGCAAAACACGTCACGTAAATCGCACCCACATGGTTGTAACTGTTAGGTTCACGATTCGCGTTTTTCTTACTTTTTCAGACTGGTAAGAATCGAACGCAACTAAACTATCGCGTGAAAAGATGTGAAGTTTCAAAACCAGAACCGTCGCCAGAAAGTCTTGTATAGGAGGTTTAAATTTGCGCAAGGGGACTTGACATTCTGAAAATTTGATAAAATTTTTACTGATTTCCAGTGTTTCATATTTAAATTTGGAAGGACTGAGCTCACCAATGCCCACAATGACGACTGGACTGGTTTAAATTTTGCTTTGCTGTCATTATTGAAATACGTATAAAGAAGTAAAAAGCTACCTTCATCGAATTAAGTAAGGCTGAACATAACACAGTAAACAGTTGCAAAAGGTTTTGTCCTGCCCTCTTCATAACAAAATTATCTAAGAATCCATTACAATTTGTTTGCCTAACTTTGTCGCTTTTAATGTACCGAATGCTTAATGTGGGTAACCTCTCCTGGAACATTGTGATCTTTTAATTCATTTTTAATTCTTTTGAATCTTGAAAAGGACCTTTCGCTTGAGCAGTTGGGGACCATCAATCTAAGAAATAAGGCGTCGCGTGGTTGCATAAACTAAAGAGTGAACCAGAAGAACTGAAAAGAATATCCCAAGAAGGGATGGAACCATAACGCAATCCTACTTCAACCCACGAAGAACCTGTATTTGAAAAGACTTGGAACCATCTGGCTGGTCTGTTATTTCATTTTCTCGTGTTGCGCAACGAGAATTGTAAACAATTTTCAGGGAAGTCCAGGAGCTCGAGAATATTGAAGCGACCAGGATGACTTATTGTGTGTAAAGCTTTGGTCAAGTCGATCAACACAACATTCAAAGGTCGAACTGTTTTATGACCTTCTTGCTCTTCTGGATTTGCCTAAAGGAGAACACCATGACCGTAGNGCTGAAGGGGAGAAAACTGCTTTGACGTTCTGCGAGGTTCTGGTCAACATTCCGCTGGACTCTAGGCAAGAGAACACGATCATAANCGTCACCAGCAGTGCCAGTGATCTTCTTTGTTTTTGTACAAAGTGATGAGGTTTTAATCGGTGAAGTCGGTAAGAGCACAGCGCTTTATTTAGCAATTCGCAAAGATTTGGAAAAGAACTTTCAGCAGAGGTTTGCCAACACTTTTCAGAATCTCGGCCGGGATGGCGTACTGCCCGGACCTTTCTGCCTTTAAGATCGTTGATGACCAAGTACTCTTTGTTAAAAATGAAAGACCTGTCAAGGTTGTGAAAAACTGGGACCTGCGGAAATCGCGAGAGCGTCGATGGTTTGGCTCCGTTGCGGATCCGTTGCGTGGGAAGTGCGAAGTTTGACCCATCAATTCAGTTGCGAAGCTGTGGTAGTCAGAAATACGCCACCAATCCTGGTAGTGGGGTTGGAATCAAGACTCAAGAGCCTCGTATATGCCACTGTATAGACTGCGCAGGCAACCGCCATCAAACTTGTTCTAGCAGCGAGACGTAACAGTGCGGCGACGCGTTGAAACGTCCGCCTTGAGATCTGCAGTTCATCAAGTTCCGACTGGCTCTTTCATACCTTTACCTTCAGTCAAAGGCAATTTTTAGTTGCTATGGAGGACATCAGAATGTCAACGCTGTCCCGGAACCAGCCAATTGGAGCTTTCGATCTCTTTCCATATAGCAAGCGTGCTGGACACAACTACATGACAGGTAGATTGCCACGGGCTGCTTGTGTCAGATGGCGAGAGTGTAAATGTCAAGTTCAGACGAGAGCGTGAGTTGAAAACAGCCGTTGCCGACTGAGTCACGCGTGCAGGAAACGCGTGCAGGAAACGCGGGGTTGCGAAGTGTCTGTAAACATCGATGAAAAATTTTCGCCCGAATTTTTAGCGAGCAGCGAACCAAGGCATGATCGAGAATAGACAGTCCACGGTACTCATGATCTTGTACTTCTTTAAACTGTTGAGCTGACGTAGGCGGATGACGTCATGATCAAGCTGGTGTCAACGTTGTGAGCGAAAGTGCATCCACGTTTCCTTGGACCGCACTGAGCTGTTGAGAAAGGTGATTCTGACGACCAAACCAAATTTTCAACACAGCTCATTCAGGTAGAAGTTATCCCCGTTTTCGTTCATCTGACCTGTCCTGAAACGTTCCACAGCAGAACTCTAAGAATCAGCCTTGGCTCCAAATCCAGCATCAAAACATCCCTTGAAATCGATGTCTTGACTGGCAGGAATGATCAATGAGATGTCGGTAAAAATGCGTGTTCCTCTCTAACAGGCTAAGCAGTGGTTCCCAACGTTTTTAGGCTTGCGGCATCCTACAAAAGAGAAAGATAATTTGCGGCACCTAGTGGCGAACCCAGAGCAATTTGGTTTGAGGCTTGGCGACATTTTGAACATATCTTTTAATAATATATTGAAAAACGTATCATCTCGGAACCACTGAGCTAATGCAACGTCGGTGCGTAGGTTGGGACAGTCCATAAGCAACTGCCTGCGGTGTGCATTCGCTTAGAGTCAGACAAAACGTGTTATGAGACAGACAGGCTGCTCTACAAAGGCAAAAGCATTTTTTTCACTGCGATGCTAATGTTGTGTTCGAATCTTTCGATTTTCTGTCGTCTTTACCAGAAAATGGTGTGCTTATCACCCTTGGTTGAGCAAGAAAAAAATCCACCATGTCTCGCTGAATGATGCTGCCTGAATGCCGAGGCTGTGGAATCCGACATTGATCAAGGCAGTTTTAACAAGAGACAATAACGTGAACCCTGAGATGGAGTCCAGGGGCCAGACATTCCAACATGGGCGCAGCGATAGCAGGTTAGAGGTCTGGCCGCACCTTCCGCACGCACGAACAGAGGCAGGGAACAGTGATCACAGCATTGCGTGGTCCCCGGCCTGCCAGCAACTTGGATAATTTACTTTCAATTGTCATTGTGATGAGTAGCGCCTGATCCAGGACAAATGCTTTTCTCTGTGCTTTGCTAGCGTCTTATATTCATCGTGGAAGGCCCGGGCATGAAGGTTGGGATGAACACCCAGACTATAACCCTGCAGTGACGCACACGAAATTTTGCTTGGAGGTGCCTACAAGATGACTACTATGAGGCCTGCCTCAGCAAGCCGTCGCCTAACTCATTTGTCAACTACCTATAGAATAAGTTGACAGCCTAGCTGCAGAGCTGACAAGAGATCTGTAAGATATATAGTCATCAACATTGTTGAAAAAGGCGACTTTCAAATAAAAATCGGTGGTGGGAGAAAAACAACAAAGTATCAAAACATATCTTGCTCGGGGGGATTGATCCTTTGTCACATATTGAACGAAAACAAGAATTATTTTCCATTTTTCATCGATGACACTTTTAGTTTCGTTTTCAAAGCTCACTATCCGGCATATAATTTCTTTGTTGAACCTTGACGGCATTTATGACATACAAGATATGTGGCCTTCATGGTTTCGTTGCTTTTATCACATCTGTTTACAGAAGTTCAACAGATGTAACAAACTGAAAAGTCACCAAATTTTACCTNCTTTTACCTTTTCAACTTTTTTACTAAATCTAATTTAAAAATTAACTTTTCGATGTAAATTTTTTTAACACATTCACAGATCNATGAAGCAAAACTTATCGTTTGCAATTTCGGTAGCTTACATGTTGTTGAAGACAATCCGTGGAAAATTTTTTCAACATTTTCTCTTGAAAAAAGAAAATTCTATATACAGTAATTAGATTCATCAACTAAATTATATTAGGTGCAAACAACATTGCATCTTCTAAACAGTAAGAGCGACAAAAATGAAAAGCATTTCAGTCCATGCAGCTTCACGCCGACCCGTGGAGGAAGTTCCACATTGTTCCGTGTCTTCGATGAACCTGAAGAAATGTGAGGAACCGAAAAAACTTTTCTGCGCCACTCCGTTGTGGCCACGCTGAGCCCCGTTGTGGCCACGCTGAGCTGCAAAAGACGAATATAGGCACAACAAGTCACTGAACCGCAAAAGAAGAAAAAGTCATAACATTTCCGCATAAAAGTAAATTGTTTGTGGCTTAAATTTAACAATAAAGTGAAGCAGAGATGGAAGAAGAAAAACTGTTTAGTCGAAAAAATAGAAAGGTCAAAGTGAATGCAACCAAAGATTGACGCAAACCTTCTGAATAACTTTGACCGTCAATGGTTGAGTGAGAACCAAGTTGCAGTAAACATGCTGCGCGTTGTTTTCTCAAAACCATTAACGTAGCAGTAAAAGCGAAGTTGAAACCCAGTAAACTCAACAACCGCCTTTGTATGGCTCAAAATATTTTTCAATAGTTTCAGCAAGAGAGACTTGCAGCTCCAGTAAGTGCGTGATTACGTCACGTGTGATGACGAAAGCTCCTGTTGTCACGTAAATACGTAGAGGAGTAATATGTTTACATTTTTCGTTTTCCATTATTGCTTGGTGATCAGTTTGCAGGTGAGGCAAAGTTTTAGCCCAAATAGTCACATTTTGCGTAGAACACACTTTTGCGAAAAAAATTCAAATTATTTAATTTTCGCCCCAGTAGACATCACAGCCGCATTCTCAGCTTCTCACACATTCAACCAAACACTTAAAACGTTACACCTGGTTCTTTTATAGAAGTCGTTGCTGTCTGCCGCCGCCTTACCCGGTACAAACGTTTTATTTTCTAAAATAAATCAAGATGAAAGACNCGTTGCTCAACGCAAACCAACCCACCCCCCTAACCATAGNCGTAGCCAGGGGGGTCAAAGGGTCCATGGCCCCCCCCAAAATTTTTAGAAAATNTAGTTATTTTGTGCTTTGAGAAGCGTTTTTCCAAACAAAATAGTGTTATTTGCCTAAAATCAAACATTTTGGCCCCCCACCAATTTCTGGGCTGGCTACGCCACTGCCCCTAATTGTATTAATTTAGGATTTCTGTCTTTTATATTCGTCGGAAGAGTATGTCATGCGACAAAATTTTAGCGAATTTGCTGAATTTCGTTTGTCGTGCAAGGTGTGGTTTCATTTATGACTGACTGTAGTTTTGTGNTGAAGTTGACTCACTTGCATTCAAAGCAACTCAATGGTGGAAACGCGAAAAACTTTTCCTAACAGTCTTCAAAGTTTGAATTACTTNACCATGTTATTCTTACCTGTTGCATTCTTGAATCAAGTGCAACGAAGTGTAAAGATTTTGCTGTAGCAACAGTGACGGAATAATTTGATGTTTGTTGAATCAAGCAAAGTTCTGAACTTGAGAATGTGATGGAAAAACTTGCAGATGTTATAGTTCGTTTGCAAGGTCTTTGGATTTCAGTTTTTCACTTGGACAATCTCGCAACAACAACAATTGAGATCTCCATCATGCTGTTGTTGATGATGCATACAGAAACAAATTCAGATTCAGAGGCAAATATTGCAGGAAGTTGGTGGTTCCTCGGCAGACGGTAATTGACAGGATTGCAGCCGTTTTGTTGCATCGCTTTTCTTTTCAAAACATTTCCCCAGAAAAACTAGCTGTTGATAAAAAGCAGTCATTTCAAGTCACAGTGCATCGGTGAAAAAAGCTTGGCGAGCAAAATTTTCATTCGGTAGTTTTCCACTGCTCTTTTTTATTCAGTCAGTTATATTTATCTCACACTCAATATATTTATCTCACACTCAAGATACATTTCACATTATGAAATTTATTCGCATTTGTTTCTTGCAGCGTAGATCAGGGTCGGATCCAGGGGGGTTGGGGCGATCGCCCCCCTACAACCTAAGAAAGTAACTTTTTTCACCATAATTTTGTACAATTCGGAAAACAGCATTCGCGATATAAGCCATTTTGTCGTACATTGTTTTGTCACAGCAGTTTTGTGAAATATACTTCATCCCTCTTACAGTGGCGAAGCAGTTATGAGACTTGGCTAATAAATATTATTGAAATTGCCCCCCCACACACTAACATTATTGGCTGGATCCACCCCTGGCGTAGACAGGTCTCATCAAAAGGTTGTCACTTAATGTGGATTATTTAAGGTTTGACCTTGGAAACATTTAGGCATTGAGAGACCGCAAATACCAATATGGTCATAAAGCGAGGTTTGAGTGTATTTTGGTGGTGGTTATGCAGTGACGTTCTACTGTATTTTGAGAGATTGTTGGAAAAACTTCTGAGACCGTTTCGGTCTCTCAAAAACACGGTGTAGGTGTGATATGTATGTTAAAGTATTTTGTTTTTAAATGCTTTTATTCACGTCCTGACACGTTGAAAATTATGAACTTGGTTTGTTGTAAGGGCAATCAGTTTCAGGGTTTTTCTGGCTGTGCTGGTAATGGTGGGCAAGCAACGACTCCTGGTGGAGAGCGCAGGTTTGCTCTATCGTACCCACAAGGGAGGATGTCACAAGAGGTTTGCAATGGCTGTGTTGAGGGTTCTCCAGACTTTTCGTAAACTTTTACAGGTGTGATGTTATTCCTAAAATCTTACATTTTGAATAAGATTTCAGGACTGAGGATGCGTGGCGTTATGTGAAATCGGCTTGCTATAAAAAATTTTGCTGATACATTCATTTGTGTCGCTTTTATGGAGACTTGTATCAAAATAACTAGATTCTTCTAGAAAATAACTGAACCACTAAATGACTTCAAAAATCACTAGATCTAGTGAAAAATCACAAGGAGTGGCAACACTCGCCACAGCATGAGTTGTTTATGATTGTTCAATGAATTGTTACGCGATGTACGATAGTTGACATTATTACAACACTAACATCATTATGACACTGACACCCGTTTCTGTCCACGACAGCCAGCTCTTATTGTAAAACTGCTCTGAAACATATAACCCACAAATCCATACGGAATTACACCGTTTGGCTTTCATAGATACATTCTTGAAAGCTCTAGATTTAAAAAAAATTATTCTCGATATCGGGACAAGACAATCACGGCCAAAGCACTAGATGTGAACGACATTGTAGACGTTTCGGTAACTCCTGCTAACATCATCAGTGCATTTGCAACTGAACTGCAGTGATCTTGCTGCAAATTCGTATGGTCAGTCTGGAAAAAAGCGCTGTAAAAAAGGTGAAAAACGAGAAAAGGTTAATTTTCTAGGAATCCCCGCGATCTCTACCTGCGCCGCTCTCTTAGATGCATAATTAAACTTTTTTGCTGTGAGCAGGGCCGGATTTATCTATTGGCTATGTAGGCTTAAGCCTATAAGGCCTCAAGATCCTAGGGGGCCTCCAGCAAATTGTGGTACGCATAGAGTCAATTGCCGGTATACAGGGGCGCAGCCAGGGTTTTTCTAAGGGGGGGGCTGAAGTTATGGAAGCAAAAGCCTTGTAAAGGAAAAATTGCTTGTGATTAGAATAGTCAAGAA
>JGI24158J21664_10012144_pt1 | contig 11429 bp, 7 predicted proteins | sample Ectturendosymbi3_FD_21664 | JGI IMG/M metagenome (IMG submission 21664)
TTTTGGTGTACTTTGTAAGTACATCGTATCGTTATATTCGTTGCGATGAAATTGTGTTACTACCAATTACTCTTGATTGCAGACAAGGGGTACGAGAAAATGTTTATGAAAGGTCAGGGGGTACGAGTGCGTATAAAGGTTAAGCACCACTGATTTAGAGTTTTCGTTTTTTTCCACGCAACAGTGGGAGAGAGGTCTCACAAGTGGATTCACCTCGCATCAGCTAAATCCGGCCCTGATGCTGGTTCTCATCCGGCATTTATCGCGATGATGATCGTGGCATTGATCAGATTCACAAGAATCTGTCACAATAGCGCAGTCAAAATGAGGCCGAAGAGGCCAAGATTTTTACTCATGCTATATCAATTTTCAACTGTTAGAAAATAAACGGAAGGGGCAGTCGGAGTCAAAACGACGTCAGTGACTGACGACGTCATTGACTGGTCTCTCCACAACAAAATTCTTGGCTTCGCTAGTGAACCGTCCGTAGCAAAGAAAAGGTAAGCCCAACTAAAGAGAAACTCTTCTCCAGTCGTAAATAATCTTTCACATCGCGATTTTTCCTAGAAACAGTTTGCAGCGCGATGCCGACAAGACGACATTCATTCACCTGCATATGCTCCGCATTCAGTAAGCTGGTGCATACAGGTACGCAATGCTCAGGGTGGAAATTTCGTTGATCGTGTCTTGCAAAGGCGCGTACTGTGATGGTATCGAATGGAATAGGTCTTTGTGTATGTAGCGGCAATAGCGAGAAGAAAAACGCGCGAGTGGAACATCACGTGGTTATGTGTCGCAAACTTACACGACCGCTAATTTTAACAGGTGTAAAGCCGGTTGGCGTTGGAATGAGTTTCGCAATAGTGTGACCTCCACGCACTTCTGGAATGTGAAGGTCGAGCGGAGGACGTTGTTGGCAGTTGTAGCAGAGCGAACTTTCATACTGTTTGTGCTTTGCTTGAAATAAGTTAGCGTTTGCTATTTTTTTTAGCTTGCTCATGGCAGAGTAGAAACTCTCACCGATATCAAGTGGGCATCAACTGCCAGTGTCGGTCGTCACGGGGATTTCTGTTGCTGACTAACTGACACGTGGCTTGCTACCGCAGCGCGAAACTGGTGTTGAACAGTGCTGTTAGTGTTATAGTTTTGACTTCAGCAGTCGGTTGGTGGCATGAATCTCCATGTGTAGACTAGAAACCAACAGGACTTGAAACACGTTAAAGAAAGTTTTCTGATAATATAATGTTAGGAATTTTTTTAAACAATTTCTGTATGTTCATGGTTGAAAAGAAGATTGACACAAACGAGACACAAAACAAACGCAGGCAGACAATCAGACGAGCACACAAAACAGATAGGAAAAAACACGGAAAGATGCGGGGAATTGCAATGTTATGATCAGCGTAATTGTGGTAACAAGTTACTCGATTGATAAAGCAATGTGGTAGTGTCGATTTCCTGCAATAAAAAATGAAAACACAAAGAGAAAAATACAAGTTAACTTACACTTGTAGTTTAGAAATAACCCAATGCCAATTATAATATCTTAATTCTTTAAGGTTTATTACATTTATTTCCCGTAAGATCAGGGTAAATAACAGTGCAAGACAATTGTCCATATTAAAGTAGGCTTACAACTGATTTTGTACCAGTGTTAGCCTACTTATATTCAGCTTAAATGTCTTCAGAAGATGCTGATAAATACATTTCTTTTAAATTGCTGTGAACGAGTAAAATGTTTAAGGTCTTGTGTAATTTGGGCCCAGTTATCTTAATTGTTTCTGAGTCTTTTCTCAATTAAATCGAGGTTGGCCATCGTTTACTTAATCTAGAATGCAAAGACAGTGACACACCCATAAAAGTTGTATTGTGGCATACCTGTACTGTACACAGGACACACATCAGATCAGTCATTGGCACAAAATAGATAATGAAGGCTAAGCAATGTTTTAATAATAGTTGGTAAATATACACAGTACAGATAAACAAATGAGTTGTGCACATAACGGACCATGGCATAGTCTAGTGAGAGAAGTGGCAATGGAGGTTCTGCAGCAGAAAGCCATGCAGCATCCATGACATTACAGAACAAAGGAGGTGCGTGACAAAGGCAAATAAAAGCAATTTTTATCAACATGGACCATGAAGAGGTCTACTTTGATATAAATGAACCGCGATGTTGCGTATTCCATGGCAATCATCATGGACCATGATAAAGTACGATAGGTGCATGTATATCAATATCCCACAGGGAATATAGCATACCCACATAATGTACTTGGAAAAACAAGGGTGGAAATCATCAGCCAGCCCAAAATCAGATATAGCAAAAGATTACAAAAGGTATAACAAAAATTAATCCAATATAGGTAAAGGCCAGGGTGATAAAACACAAGTGTGGACAGTACAGTAAGTGAATTAAGCAAATAGGTCTAAAAAGAGGCATGGATGGAAATTAGAAATCATATTTAAGCAGTCAGAGATTTCAAACATTTAACAGATTAAAAAAGTGTAACAATACAAACAAACTGATCCAATAAGTGAAAAGTACATTTATTAAAAACATAGTATAATTGCTAAGTGAACTAGGTAAATGGGTCCAGATGTACAGACAAGTCCCATGCATATATGCCAGGACATACATCCACTCAGCGCATAGCTATATGAGATATAACTTTGGCGCATATCTCCTGAGCTTTGCATTAGAGAATTATGGGTGTTCTGTAAGAATCAAGCTGAAGTCAGTGTCTGTAAAGTCTTGGTCTGAGCAAACATGACGGTTTGTTTGCTCAGGCACTAAGTAAATGTGTTGTACACAAGTTGTTTCATGCTGAGTATAATGCCAAGGTATATGAGTACACCTGCTCTTATATCCTGCAGTGAAGATACGTTGATTTTGATCTGAGGATTCTTATTCTCTCCTTGTCATTGTTTTGAAAAATCATATATTTACTTTTTGTGTGATTTATACTTTGTCTTTTGTTGTATAGGCAGTAAGCAGGTTACAATTGTACTGAGTTGCTGATTTACATTATGTTCTAAAGTTTTGAGGTTTGGGCCAGTAGCTCTGCTAAACCTATGAAATAGGCAAATTAGATTAAAAGCTGCTTACAATAGCCATACTATACTGTATGGTAGGCGCAGCTACTAACTTGCATTTACTGTCTTTGGTTTTGGACCCTGACATAAGTATTGGAAAATTATTAGTGGAATGCAGGCCCGTAACCAGCTTCGGATACTAGGGGGGACGAAGAGTTTTCTGAGAGTGGCCCAACTTTTTTTAAACTATGTCCAATCTCCAACATATTTTTTCAGGGGGGACAGCATTTTTTCTAGGGGGCTTTGTCCCCCTTGTGACCCCATAATTATGGGCCTGGTGGAATGTGGTGTGGTAATGGAGTAGTGTAGCTGGAACAAGAGTTTTAATTAAGTTTTCTTTTTAAATGCATCCTGACTGTGGTCAAACTAAATTGGGTTTAATATGTTCTGCTGGTAAATAGAAAGAATGTTTTCACAGTACTTATACAATTGAATAATTACACTAAGCAGTCATACTGGGAGAAAATTTGTAGCACAAGGACATAATGGAGTTTATCAGTCTAAAGTTGGCCACAGCACAACAGGGACCACAACAAAACAAGCTGAAGATGGGGTTACAACTAGTTGCAGACACTTAATCCATTCAGGAGAATCAGGTCCATCAGAAAGTTGATGAAGCAGCATGGGGTACTTAGTGGTTGCTGCACAATAATCACATTTATCAACAGTTTGTAGAAAATATTAAAATAGAAGGTAATCTAATCATATGAAGGGTACATGAAGAATATTAGTTATTGCTATATTAAAATTAGGTGGATTTGCTGACAGTTACAAGATTGTTTGCACACTGCTAATGAATAGATTTTGCAAATGAGTATGAATATGAATATGAAAGCCCATTACTGATATTGCCCTTGTCTGTATAATCTCTGTACATGTGAACTGATATAGCATTGGCGCTCATAGAGTTATGACTTCATGAATTTGTGCAGCAAGAATTAGGCTGCAGTCTATAGAATTTGACCAAACTGCTACTGATATACTGTATATTGATAAAGTAAGGCAACACTTTATGTACATTGTACAGTGTTGCTTTTTACTTTATCAACCTCCCACTCCACTGTATTCAAGATTAATATAGGCTTTCACAGAAAGAACTGCATTACAGAAATTTCTCGAAAAGTTCCTAGCTAGATTACGTAGGGTTGCAGCCTCATCTGATTTTGGTAAAATTTTTCTAAGAGTGATTCACTATCAATAACAAACTGGTGTTTCATATTCAGTGTTACGATATATTTAAGACAAGTTTCAAAACAAACTCCTGGTCAATAATGGAACAGCTGTGGATCATGAAAAACATGTGTTTTTGGTTTCCATTAAAAACTCTGGGCATTCCTACGCTTTTGAAGAATCAGCCATCTTGGATCTGCTTTCATCTTTTGTGATAACTCAAACTTGCACATATCTGTGTTCAAATAAGTAGTTTCCACAAAAGTGAAGGGTTGGAACCCGTCAGCAAATTTTTTTCAAAATAGGAAATTGATTTCACCTAACACTGCATCTTCAGTCCTACAATCTATTCAAATGGAGTCCCACAATCTTTATCTTCAGTCCTACAATCTCTGTTTAAATAAGATTGTAGGACTAAAGATGCATAGTGTTATGTTATATCAATACCTTGATGTTTTTGATTTTTTACCTTTTGTGATTTACATGGGGTTTTACACGTTGTGCCAAAATGCAGCAAAATTTGAAGAGAAACCACCTTTGTTGTTGGCAGAGAATCTGCAATATATATGTTATTATTTTGAATGTTTGTTGGACCAGACTGTAGTAATTTGAAATCCTGTATTTTCCAACAATACAAATTAGTTATCAAGAACAGAAAAAAAGGTTTTCTGGAATACTATTCTGATCTATGTGCAAGCAAAATATTAATTTTCATGTTAGTGTAATCCATGAGCAGTAGCTCATAATATTATATAAATATGCAATATATACTGCTAAACATTGCAGTTATTAAATATGTACCAAGATTAAACTTTCTTCAGTGCTCTTAAACTAAAATAGACCGCTGATTACAAATGTAAAGAAACCATTTTTTCTACTTTTAATGCGTTGCATTTTTTTCTCTTAGATATCACACTTTGTTAGACGATTGGCATGTGACAGGTTGCTTTTTAAGTTTTGTTGAGTCATGAATCAAATGTTTTCAAGTAACCAGTCACCACAAAGGCAACATAGTTAAATCTATCAGCAAACTTTTTTAATTTAATGCAATGGAATTAATATTTTTGGTCCAATCATTTCCTTAAAGTGTGGGTTATCAATTTGCATGAACACAGCACATAATGCCTACTTCTTTGATAAATACCACTGAAAATTAAAAAAGTCACGCCAAATTTCTGGTTGTCAAAAACTTGAGTAGATTTCCAAAATATTTCTCACCATAAATTAAAGCTTAAGTCAAATTCATTTACCTAAAAATGAAATTTCAGGTTTGTTTAAGCGTGGCTTGGTTTTCATATCAAATGAGTCATTGACATTAGCTTGCAAGATCTCTTCCCATTTTAGTGAATCTTATTGATTCATTCCAGATTTGCTTAAACTGGTTTGTTGATTTTTGTGTAATCAATTATCTAGTCTATATAGACAGGACCTTTTGAGATGAGCAGTAGCTAAACAAGAGCGAGAGCTAAACAAATACACAAGCAGATTCTGACTGAAACTAATGAATTGTGTCTATAGATTGCTCAGTGTTCATGTTGTTGCATTAATCATGTGACTTGATAGCAACTTTTTTTGAGAGCATGCATTTCTATTTGCATTGTTTTGCATGTACCTTTTGGCTTTGCGTGTTATGTGTGAGGCAGCCTTCTGCTGCCTTGAGTGAAAGCAGTACTGGCATGCATAAGAGTGTAACTAAAATTCAATAGAGTCCATTAATTTTGAACACAAAATTAGTTGGAATAACAACAAAAAGTGACATTAACTAAAAGAAAAACTTGTGACAAATGGTGACAATCAGCATGTTAGACTAGTGCAAAAAATGTTGATGCTGCACTGTTGTGTCAATACAATGGCTATTATTACAAATGAGACAAACAATGCTTTTGTACCTGTGTTCAGGACAATTGCAGAGCAAAAAAGTATAGTAGTGGAAATTCATAGGAAATGAAATGTAATCTCTAAAAACATACTATTGGTGATGCTAGCACTTTAAGCCATGTGTTTGGTTGATGAAGTATTGTTAAATCTGTTTCTTTATTTGGTAAAATAGTCCGTTTACGGCTGTTATGTGCAGGCTAGTAAGATGGTAACAGAGAAATATAAAATACACTCGTATGCATGTCAACTGTCTGATGAAGCCAATAGTTTTTTTATGAGATGCAACATGTGAAAACTTTCATTTGCATCAAGCAGTGTTCAACAAATTAAAGATGTTTGTAGGCATATGTCCAAGAACAGAAATTTAACACAAAGAAAAAAAAGGTTACGGAGCTGAATACCCCAAATATGTTGTATTTTTAGTTACAGCAATAGAAACTTGGTATATTCAGTAAAAACGAGCTAAATTTATTGAAAATGGCACTCTCCAAAAGCCAACGTCTCGCGCAAACTTTGCGTCAATCAGTGAATGTGGCTTCAATTTTCGGAATAAAAAATGGCCATCGTCAGTGTAAGTTTTGCCGTTGATCAGATTTTATGTTCCGTTTGTATTGCTGCATAGCTTACGATAGCGTTGGGGAAAAATTCTAAAGTGTATATATTTCTTTTTAGCACGTTTTCAATGTTGGTTTATCTGAATTTCGCAATGTAGCGGCTGTGTCGGTTTCAGCTCATTAGGCTTGGTTGTTAAATTCTTCGCAAACTGCACTTATGCGCCTGCGTGGAAGTTTGCTACCGGTGCTCAGCCTTACAAAGACTAAATGATGAAGCCACTTTGTAACATTCCTGTACTGTGCATTAGCAAGTTGCGTACAATTGAATTCTTGTACAGATTCTTCAGACAAACGCATCGTTGTTCAAAACCCTGTTGTTGAGATGGACGGTGATGAAATGACACGCATTATTTGGGAAATGATCAAAGAAAAAGTGATAATTTGTATTTATTATTTGCTTTTTGCCATTTACTGAAGATGGTGCTTGCTGCTTGATTAAGCACTTATTTTTATTATTTCACTCGGTGTAGACATCGAAAGCCGTGGCAAGGTTGCTTGATGTACGCAACAGACATAATTATGTATCATAGAATCGTATTATCTGGTTAATACTTGATTCTTCTGCGGCCTCTTACATATTTTATGTGTAACAATTGCTTGCGTTAAATAAAGGAATGTTTTTTAACGAAAATCCGATGTTTTTTCTTACAAAAACAGCTGATCTTGCCGTACATGAAAGTCGACCTTAAGTACTACGATCTTGGCCTGCCATACCGTGACCAGACCGACGACCAAGTGACCATCGATTCCGCTCTCGCCACTCTCAAGTACAACGTCGCTGTCAAGTGCGCGACCATCACTCCGGATGAGGAAAGAGTTGTTGGTACGAATGACAAAAAGTCGTAGCTCAGCGCACTCGCGTTTTTGCCCTTATTTCTTGCAGGAGCTTTTCGGTTTCTTTGCAGGTTGGCATTTACTCATAGAAGTCTTTGGGTCAGCGGAAGTGACGACAGTGGGTGTTTTAATTGATTTACTTTTTGTTATTAGCAATTTTCCCGTCGGCATTAAGTTTGCAATGAAAGTGAAAAGTGAACTTTCCGCTGAAATTTACTGGGATTACTGATGTTTGGCTGTCAAATTCAGTTATTGGCGTGAGCCAGGAGTCTCCAAACTACGGCCCGCGGGCCAAATCCGGCTCGCGAAGCCATTTCCTCCGACCGCAAAGACATTTTGTCAATAACGAAAAATACAATATTTAGGAAAAACTTGTTTATTTGCTGGAATGTGACGTATCCTGAAACAATCACATTACGTAAGATGTCCGGCCCTCGAACTGCAAATGAGTAAGAATATGAAAGGCCATTTGTTTCGGTTTACATGTTGTTGACTTTCATATAAAAAAAATGTGTATCTGATGCTGTTGTTGCTCTTTAAATGCCGCAGAGTTCAACTTGAAAAAGATGTGGAAAAGTCCGAACGGAACGATTCGTAACATTTTGGGGGGCACTGTGTTTCGAGAACCTATTCTCTGCAAGGTCGTGCCCCGTCTGGTCCCTGGCTGGACGGAGGCCATAGTCATCGGGCGCCATGCTTTCGGCGATCAGGTGGGTTTCTCGCCGGGCTTTCGCAAAACAGCAAATAGCCACGAGTCGTTCGAGCGGCGCGGTGTGGTGTTGTTTTACGAAGTGCATTCAGATTGTGACGCTGCTCGTGTGCTTTTGACGTCACAAAGTTCCTTTGTCCGGATCGTTGAGATGCAACGTTTACACTTCTTGCTTCGGTCGCTTCTGTAAGACGTTTGTCGCTGTTCTTTTCAGTCATTTGTTGCCCACTTGACCGTTTTTTCAAATGACCGAAAAATACTAAGTCAGTTTGGTCGTTTTGCTTTTTTCCACTCATAGCAATTATCCGTAAACAAAAAATTGACAGACACTATTAAGCTATTTCGGACACTTGACCGAAACGTCTCAGCGCAAAAAAAGACCTAGCGGAAGCGAAAAACAAAAAGTTTGTTTGTTCATGCTCTTTTCTATTTGTTCGAGCTGGCTCTAAGCTCTGCGCCGTGTTGCTTTGTCAAAAGTCTGACGTCAGACAAAACGGCAGCAAGTGTCATTATATGAGGTCTTTTTGGCTTAACAGGCCTTCTGGTCTGAAACTCCGACTTACCTGTTTTTTCTCGGTCATTGACCGGATTTTTTTATTGAAACGACCGAAAAAAATTAAGTCATTTCCAACAAATGACCGAAATGTCCCAGCAAAAAGAAAAATCCCAGCTGTCTGATCGGCAGCGAACGGACCAGCAAGACTGCAGCATTTGCTTTACGTGAAAAGAAACCTGCCACGTCGTCCTTCGGTTGTTGTTGCACGAGTCGACGCGAGCTGCAAGCTGAACGTGACGCGAGGTGGAATTTGACCGACCGCTGATTCACTTCTGCTGTTGATTTGCTTCCAGTATCGCTCAACTGACTTCGTGGCGTCCGGGCCGGGCAAGCTGCGCCTGGTTTACACGCCTGACGCGGGGGGTGAAACCCTCGACATGGAAGTGTACGATTTCCAGGACGGAGGGGGCGTCGGAATGGCGATGTACAACACGGACAAGGTGAGAAACTACGATAACCTGTGACAGGTTCGAAACCAAGGGGGGGGGAAACCGGGCAATTTCCCCCCCCCGAAAATTTCAAAAACATTTTGGAAGAGCCAAAAACGTTTTTGTTGTCAGGTAAAACAACAAGTTGCAATGATTTTTCCCCCCTTGAAATTATCAGCTGGTTGCGGTGCTGGCCTTTGTTAGTCTTTTTTTGCCTAAAAAAAGTTAAAAAGTTAATTGCTGTCCTTCGTAGCCAGAGCAAGGCGGCGTGGTGTTTGTTTCGTTGTTCTCAGAATAATTTCGTCTTTTTACCGAACCGTGTGAATTTCGCTTTGTTCGTTTGTTTGCTTGAGTCGCTTTGATGTTCAAATTGCTGCTGCTCTGCGGACAACGACCCCCAAAAACACTGCCCTGAAAATTACACCTGAGCGTTTGCTTTTCCTGTTTTGGAAGCCCTCCCCCGCTTTGTTGCCTCAGTAAACAACGCACATCAAACACTGCCAGCAGCAGCAGCACAGTTCCCAGCCATGCTGCGCGACAACCAGCGCTGTCACTCAGCCGCACTTACGAGCGAGCAAACAGTCGTAACCGCATGTCGCCGTTTTCGCGCGCTCAACTTCACCTTCGCACCGCAATCGCTCCTCCCTCGCAGTCGCTCACGGCGCGAATCGTTTCCTCAGCTCCCTTCTGGCGGCGACACACCCACGCCAACGCCCACTTCGCATCACTACTCCTTTAATTGCGTGGCACGCTAATTAGAGTCCACACCGCTGGCTGGAAAGGCTCGATGCATGTGAAATTGGCGTCTTGTATTAGCGATGTGGTTTAACCGTTGCTGCAAAGCATCGTTCGCTGTTGTTCTGCAAAACCGATCATTCATTTTTGTTCATATCTACCTTTTGCTCTGCTGAAGTGTGTTGACCAGTTCCACTGCGAGGTGGCTGCGCGGGCGATGAACCATTTCTGCGTAATCGCTGTCCGCTGCACAATGTAACACAAAGCTCCTTTGTCGCGCAACAAAGAGTGAAGAATGTTTCTGAGGTATTTGACTTCAGAATGTTCGCGTGTAGCGTCGAAAAAATCCTGTGATTTGTTGCATTGGCGCGCGTGTGCTCTAATAGTTTGCTTTCACCACATTTACAAAGAAGAAGAATACGGGCATTTTAAGCAATGATTATGAATCAGCTTTGCTACAGTCTCCATGCGTGCACGCAGAGCTTCAAGCCGCTTGATTCCTGTTAAGAGTTTTTTTTCAATTTAAGAAAATATCTACCGAAGCCATTAGAAGTACCCACAGCTCCCGTCTACCAGAGAATTGAGTTTACAGAGAAACCGGGTCAGGTTTAGTGAATCATTTACTGCAAACAACTGGACACTCCCCCACAGCAACGGGGGGCGTGGCGCTTGCTGATAACCCAGAGGCCAAATATTTTGTTGTTGCTGCCAGTACTTCACACAGCTGTTGCTTGTTTGCTTTCAGTCCATCTCGGACTTCGCTCACAGCTGCATGCAAGTTGCTCTGCAAAAGAAATGGCCGCTATACATGAGCACCAAGAACACAATCATGAAGAAATACGACGGACGCTTCAAGGATATCTTCCAGGATATCTTTGAAAAGTGAGTTTGGTTTGCGTGCTTCGTCGTATGCTTTGTTGTTCGGAAGCGTTGAGCTTGATTAAGTGAACTGCTGGTTTTTTTTCGGTCATTCGTCGATCATCGACCGAATTTTGTTGAAATGACCGAAAAAAATGACGTCAATTCGGTCAGAATGCCTTTTTTCCAGTCATAAAAAACATCCGAAAACGAAAAAAAGGCAGACAGTTTTAAGCTATTTCAGAAAAATCACCACAATATCTCAGCAAAGAAAAACCAGCTGAAATATCGTCGTTGCGCCCGCATCGCAAGCGTTTGGGGAAAAACGGTCTGTTTTTCCCTATTTTTTGTCGTCATAATAGTTTATTCCAGTGGTTCTTAGCCTTTCCTCAACCACCCCTACCTTAAGTAATTGTCCTGTGTTTCAACCCCCCGCTGGCTTTAAATAAGTAAAATGGGGGGAACGCTTTTCCGTTCAAGAGCTTTCCATGTTGTAGAGCGCGTAAGAGCTCGCACCCCTCTGCAAGTTTATTGACGCCCCCCCCCCC
>JGI24158J21664_10012145_pt1 | contig 11429 bp, 8 predicted proteins | sample Ectturendosymbi3_FD_21664 | JGI IMG/M metagenome (IMG submission 21664)
ACTTAACAAAAAAGTCCCCGGGATGTTTAAGGACGAGGCTGGTGGGAAGATCATATCTGAATTTGTCGGACTGCGCGCCAAATCATATGCCTTTGTTATGGACGGTGATGAATTCAAAAAAAGTAAAGGTGTGAAAAAATATGTTGTAAATAAAGAAATAACATTAAACGATTATAAAAATTCTTTATTTTCACGAAGACAACAGCTGAGACCTATGAATGTGATTCGAAGTCATCATCACGAAGTATTCACAGAACAAGTGAACAAGATCGCCCTTTCTGCTGATGATGAGAAACGAATTATTATCCTTCCAAATCGGATTAATATCTTAGCTCACGGCTTTCGAGGATGAGGACAGGGGGACAAACAGAGGTGCTGGGAAACACAGAGGGACCCTGGGGAAGACAAGGGGCGCTGGGGGTGGAGAATTCCTATGCTATTTTTAGAATTTTTTGGTGTCTTTTTGGGCATCGTTGAGAAGTTGATATAATAAACAAACAAAGAAAAGAGCAGGACCCTTCAATCTCCAGTTCTCTGCTACTTTCAGCTGTGTTTGGAGCGTCAGCTTGAAAGAGGAGTGTCCCCAACGCAGGTGGGCCGGTGGAATGCCAGAGAGCACTGGCAAAAGCTAGCTGCATACGGGTCAGTTTCAGGCACCCAGAGATGATACGCAACGTATTGTTTAACGCAACATCTAGCTTCTTACTGTGGGTGTCTCGGCACCAAGCTGGGGCGGCGTATTCAGCGGCACTATCTACCAAGGCCAGCGCTGAAGTGCGAAGAACAGAGGCGTGGGCACCCCATGTTGAGCCAGCCAGGAGACACAAGAGGCAATTGCGGGCTCTGACTTTGCCAGAAAGGCCTTCCAAGTATTGCCTGAAGGTGAGATGGGAGATGGCGATCTAGAGTGACTCCAAGGGGAGTTGGATTCTGGGTATTGGGGATGGTGTTACCTTCGACGATTTAACTGAAAAGATTTAACTAGAAAGGTAGATGAAGTAAAAACATAGTGATTTAGGAAAAAGGGCTTTTATGCCTTGATGTTTCAGCTCAAAAAACGTCAAATAACTAAATCAACAAGCTATCTGGAATAGCTATGCCCAACCGAAATGCCTCACCGGACCAAAAATTTGAAGACATTGAATGACGTGTTAATGAAGGCCGCACACTGATTGTCTTACTTTGTTCTCATCGAACTAAAATTTAGCTTAAGCTACTGAAAGCGTTCGAAACCTCATCGCGGTAACAACGACTGTTCAGCACTTTTAATCACTCCCTAACTGTGGTGCCATAGGCAAGTTTGGCACCAGGGGAACAACAGGGGTAGAAATGAGAAACCTAGGTATCTGTTTTGAAGCGAGGCGTCATAAGATTCGTGGAAATCTTTCTGTAGGCAGCACAGGTGTGATTAAGAGGTGCTGAGGACCAATACATCAAACGTCATAAGTTTGAGATTATCAAAATAAGGACAGGTTGCCATTACTCTATATTGGACATGCACAACAACAAAACCTTAACCTGGCCCCACAAAACCATTCGATTCGATTGGATAATGTGCGGCCTCAGGGAGCGGATTGGACATAACTGGTCAAGGATGGCAGTTCGACGGTAATTAATAGAAATGAAATGAGACCATTCTGCAAAACGCCTTTCTGTGTAGAGCAGAATAAAAAGCGCAGAAGCTGAAATAGAAACTGAGTTCGTAGTGTGAGCAGTATAGCCACAAATATCGAAAATATATTATTTTATTCCACGTTTGACTTGGTCATAAACCATTTTCAGTAATAAAGAAAAAAATAATAAAGCACACGACAGACACTATCAACATACGTTTCCCCTACTTAAATAAGATTTCTTATGAAGCTCCTCGGGAAATGCAAAGATTTGTATATTTGTTACTCGATGTTTCCAGTTCTGTTTCGGTTCACACATGAAAGCAAAAAGATGAAAAAACATTTTTCATGTAAAGACGAACAAAATGATCTTCGCCATTCCAACGTAGTTAAGTTACTTACAAGCTAACTTGCACCTGTCGGTTTACTTACATTGGACAGACTCAAGGAATACAAAGACGATCAAGGCCATGAAGTATGAAAACATTTGTTGACCAATCCTACGCATCGATATAAAGCAAAGAGAAACACTGGAAAGCATCACCGGTCAAAAGAAACCTCCTTCGCGACGAGTCTCTTTCCATGCAGGAACACCAACCGGATCTTAACGTGGATCGTTCGTCCGAAGTCGAAACATCGAATCAAATATTGTTTTTCGATATTTGTGACTTCGCTGTTCACAGCAAGAACTTGCAGCAACTCCGTGCGATGTTTGCCAAAGAAAGTAAGTTACATCAAAAGCTAGCTTGGGTTTTGTCCTCTTTTTCGATTTCAAGTGAAGAAGTACACAGGTGCGGCCACAACATTTACTGTCATCGTGCACCCCCGGACACCCTCGGCATTCGCTTACAGGTGCTTTTCACTCCCCAAAACTAGGCTTCTTTTTTAAAATGACACTTAACAAAATTACCTTTTCCTTCATAAAAAAATTTGCGATAAAAATGTTCATAATAAAAGTCATGATGTATTTCATGCGAGAAATAGCGTTAAGCATCCTCAGTGCAATAAGAATTCCTTGGGTTTCCCCCATTTTGTCGTTGATTGTTTATCATAAACTTCCCAGACTCCCATTGTTTTGTTCTATAATTGTGAACTAACCAAGAATTGCAGAAAGGATGTTGTCGGAGGATATCGCACCCAAACACTGCTCCGTTTTTACCGAAACAGGGCTTGATTTACTGTATTTTGAAACGAAAAAGCTCATGAAATGGTTTCTGATAGATTCTCACTTCAGCGCATTTCAAGTACAGTATTTTGCCAAAATAATTCCATCTCGGTTCGGCAGTTCACATTGCTTGAATATATACTACGGACCTATACTTTTAAGACAAAGCGAATAAAAATGTATTTGCGTCTACTGGACGCACTCAGGGTCTTTGCTCTGGATCGCTGATTTCCTCATAACGCAGTACCTGCTGTCAAATGATCATCGTAAGGATTGTTGTATGTGTATTTTTTTCAGCAAGGCCCCATGGGCAGCATGCAGTTCCAAACATGCTGAATTCTATCTCGGGTCCTGACACATCACTTAACGCCTTAGCCCTGTGGACAACTTGAGTTACCAATCTGCTTCGTCCCCCGTCGATAAGGTGGTTTCTTTGTTGTGAGCGTTTCTTTGAATGTGATTTCATAAACTATGTTTCAACAATATAAGAAACACTTTAAGATTGTAAACGTCTGACTCACAGTAGTTGGAGACGTTTAGAATCTACGTACTTCGCATAAACGTTTTTTCAATAAAGTGAATGTATTTGAATTATTTAGCCTTGATTTTGTTCTCATCACTGAAACTAGTTTTGTTTACCAACTTCGCAATGCTAAGCAGGTTCAAGCCCAACCCAAGCAGCAGGCATGATGAAACCTTGTTCAAATAAGATTTCCAGTTTAAATTGTGTTTACAGAAGTGCAAGAATCTTTTATGGTCACAATTCATCTCACTGTACTGAATCACAAAACAAACACAGAATAAAAACACGAGCTCTCGAAGTAAGACCTTGTTCGGCTTTCTGTAGAGAAGTATAAACGTATTAGTGGTTTCACGATTTTTGCGTCGCGCTTATAATGTGAGAACTGGCCGGCACGTACTTGTCGAAAGGCGGGGAACTTGTGGGCGGGTTGAGCCGCTTAATTAAATGCATTTAACAATATGGATCCAAAACTCCCGTTTTACAATAAAATTTGAGTTTACAAGATTTAACCAGCCGAGATGAACTCCGGCCTGATGGTCTGTTGCTTATCACCGAACACACAAAACTCCCTAAAAAACAAGGATGACGTCGCGTCGGAGTTAAACGAGGACATCCTGGACTATCGTCTTGCAAACCTTTCGAACAGAGTACTTTAAGGTTCTGCATCGCTTTTAGTGCTAAGTGGATCTTTTCAAGTAAAATCCACGTCCATACATGTGAAGCGTACGAGCTCGCTCGCTTTACTGTTGTTTCGCGGGTCCGAAAGCTATATTCGAACTTTGTTCGAGGGGGAGGAAAGCTTCACTTGTCAGGCTCGTAGCCACGGGGGCATTATGGCGCAGTACCCCCAGTTTTTTGTGCCCCCAAATTTTGTTGTGTCCAGAAATATTTGTTGCAAAGGTATGGTAAAAACAAAAATCTTGCCCCCCTAAAAACGTATTTTGTTCTCCAAAATGTTAAAACATGGCTACGGGGAGAGGTGCGCTGCGAAACGTCAACACCGCAGTTTTCTGCGAGCGTAACTAAAAACAGAAGTTGTTTTCGAAGCAGCAACCGCATTTCTTGTCACTGATCACGACAAATGGCATCACATTTTCGTACCAATGTCGGAACATAGACTTAGTTTATTTTTTGGCAGTACCAAATGAAACATTTAATCACCATATTCTAATAATAACCACATCACCACATTCATGTGTTGACCACACTTTCGGTTTCGGCGCATTGAAAAGCGCACTTGTTTACAACTGCCACATGAACGAAACTTTTCTGAAGACGTGTAGTACACAATTTACTTACTTTCCACATGTGGGATAAGGAAGGAATCTATCGGCACATTTTTAAGAGGAAATAGATTGCACGTAACACTACGCATCGTCAGTTTAATCTTATTCAAATAGTTTGAATTTGATTCAAATAGAATCTATTTGAATACGATTTTAGGACTGCAGAATGCGTAGTGTTACGTGAAATCGATCTCCAATTTTAAAAAAGTTTTTGATGGATTCAAAACCGTCATGTTTGAGACTAGTTGCTTGTATATAGATATGCACAAGTTTGAGTCATTGCAAAATGATGAAAGCAGAGCCCATCCTCGAAATCCTACAGCACACCTAGAGCTTTCAATTGATGTTCCCACAAAGCAGTAGCTCAGATCGATACTTGGAGCGCATACGCTTGTAGTCTGCTTTGCAGCAACACTTCTGTTTCATCGAGTTAAGTCTTGTGGGCCTCAACTTGATACTTTCGCTTTGGCACAAGCTTCTGTATTGCTTCATCGAACCCCATAAATTTGCAAAGGGCCGCTTGCAGTCGCATTGGCATCCAGGTGGCGCTGTTGTACATGAGGTACATTGTGCGAGGAATGGCGACGAAAGGTTGGTCTGTGAGCACGGCATGCATGATCGCCTCCACGCATTCGGTGGGCTGTAGTCCAGGAAGTAACCAATCGTAGTTCGTAGACACGCCGCTGCAAGGAATGTGCTCGTATTACAGAAAATAAGTTACAGTAATTAGCGGCCTTTCCTTCCCATAGACATGAAAACAGCTGAATGGTGGAAGAGCAAGCAGCATCGTGTTGAATGATTGCGACAAGAAACGAAGAGTTGAAAATATGATTCGTTTTGATACGTGCCCCATGCATTTCAGAGCTCGACCATAGACAACTACCACTTTTCCGCCATATTCATTAAAATAGATTGTCCCCAAGGTCACCCCTTTCGAAGGCAATCTTTGCATTCTGACTATGAACATAACTCTTTTGTTTGTTATCGCAACTGTAGACTTTTTGAGCTCTTTGTGCCCCAGGGAACGTTTTTAGGCTTGTGAAACCATGCAGCAGGAGTGATTGCTTTAATAAACAGTTATTGCAGGAGACTAGTTTGTTGACAGAGTGGTCGGCGCGTTCTTCCATCAATCCATCAATCCATACGTGGCTTTATATAAACAGCAAAGACAAACGTGTCTTTTTCTAGCAACGCGTCACTTACGCAAACAAACCAGTGTGTATAAGATACGGGCACACCAGAGTGGTTTTGATGCCAGTATATCCGTCTCTTTGCAGATCCAGGTAGAGAGACTGGTGCAAGCCAACTGCGGCATGCTTGCTGGAGACATAGTCCGGTGTTCCAGGCACGGCAAACAAACCTGCATGATAACAACATCTGGAATTTTGTTTCAGACGCTGTACTCGTTACTTGCGAAGTTGCGAATGTATTTTCGCTTGCGGCCGGTTCCCGATGACAGTGGTGGCATTTTCTGGTGCCACTGGTGGCATTTTCTCGTGCCAGTGGTGGTATTCGCTTTGTTGCGTTTAGGTAAAAGCTTTTTTGGTACAAGGAAACAAAGACAGCGCAAAGGGGTCAACTTTTGCAGTCCCTCAAAAAAATGGAGAGCGAAAACAGCTGAAATGGTCTAAAGCAAGGTTGAGCAAACTCTGGCTTTCTACGGGGTTCTATGCGACCCGCTGAAGCCTGCAGCAAATTAAAAATAAAACATTGTTTCTTTGTTCTTTTAACCATGCTGTCTATATGTTGTATTACTGTATCTTAAAGCTCGCCTCCTGATTTTAAAAAGGTGCGCCCTTTGCCTTTTCATGTCCCACTGATACGGTCCTCTTCCTGAGAATTTTACCCATATAAATGTAATCATCTATTTCAATAAGATATCAGGACTGAGGATGCGTAGTGTTACGTGAAACTGATTTCTTATTTTAAAAACTTTTCAGATAGATTCACTGTGCATTGCTTACCAAAGTTCAGCAAACATTTTGCTGTTTCCATCAACAAAAGTATGTAACGTGGTGAACAAAATGCTTACCGACAATGCTAGCTGTTGTCACAATATGTCCGCGATTTCGTTTCATCATAGAAGGCAAAAACTGACGGAGCGTCCAGAAATGGGCCAAGGTGTTCACTTTGTACGTTTGCTCGATTTGATGGTCGGTGAGTTTCATCAGGTCTTTGCCATAAGCGATGCCTGATTAAGATGATTAGCACTTGAAATTTTGCTTTCAAATATGTTTTACAAGAAAGCGACAAACATAAAATTTGGAAGATGAGCAGCAGTAAGAATGAAAACAGGATAATGAGAATAATTTTTGTTAAATCACTAAACTTGAGTTGGCTTGTATTATAGAAACAGAAACAAAACGTTAGCTGAAAATGCGCACGGGGATGATGCATATGCAAGAAAGGAAGTCAACCAGGTATGCCAGTCATATAGTTGGGAACGCAAACGACAACATCAAAATTCAAAGGAGACCGACTTACGCGGCTCCCTTTTGCTCTGCCTCCTTGGCACGGTGGGAAAGCTATCTCTGTGACCCAAAGAACTATTCTGGCGAGAATTCCACCCATGGAGGAGCCACCCATGCCGTAGAGGAGCGGATAGATTAGACGCAGATCGCGAATAGTCCTCTCGGCAGCAGAGAAAGGTTGCCGCAGTTGTAGCCAGTCACATGTTCTTGTGATATCAGCACGTTGCAGCCGAATATCCAGTAAGGAATCTAATATATCTGCTCCTGTTTATGTTCATCAGGTCTTCCGGACCACTGCGGGGCTGTTTCCGTTCATCCACGGCCGTCACGCGACGCGTTCCACCGGATTCGTTGGTCGCGAGACCCAGAGAAAACCGTTTGTCCTGCCGCAAGCTTCCAATTTGTGCATGCCCTTGCGCTTGGCGTACTTGCAATTCAAGTCAGCTTACCCAATAAATGCAATTACCGTGACTAACTGTGTATCGGCGTTCGACGATGGATATTCTTTTATGAATCAACAACGATTTCAAGATTTGCAAGAGTTTCCGATTGCTAGCGAAAACAAGATTTTCTCATACTCCAGATCGTGCTTGGTGCGGTTGTGTAATTCGGAGTCTAAGCACGTCATAGTAAGGTTGCGTTAAGCCTGACTAGCGTGCTCGTATTGCCACTGTGTCCACAATCATGTTCAACACTTCTGGTCTCTGTATCACTTATTTTGTTGTCAAACCTCCCGCGCTTCATTCATTGAACTTTGTTGAGAACGAAGTCGGTTGTTTCAAAAACGTCCAACACGATTTCGTTTCAAGGATTGATTTTTGAGTTTTTTCTTCATGATACGACCTTTCAAGGCTTCCAAGTTTGGCTTCCAAGTTTTCAACCGCTCAAGAAATATTTTATCCCAGATCCAAGATGCCGTCATGCAAACACACATCTACTTATTACAGGCCAGGAGTGAAAAGTAAAATTAGAAGTACTGTGTTCTCTAAAAAATATTAATAACGTTTATATTAACTTTCACCCTAAAAAGGCGCCCTGGGAAAATTCAACAGCAGTGGAACGAAGACACCGGACTAGCAGATTGTAAACAGCAGGTGGAAGAGGATCTGGGGAAAAAATGTTCTTTGAAAAAATTTCAACAAAACTGGAATCTATCACCAAATAATTACTAAAGTGTCTCGACATACCACCAAGCATCTTCTGAGTACATATCTAATGGTATTTCAATGTACAACAAGGACCAAATGGAAATTTCCTTGGCACTGAGAAGGATATCCTTCTCAGTCTTCTTTAATCCTTAGCACTAAGAAAAAAAATATCCTTGACTGGTGGAGAGCATTTCAAAGATCTTTTGCACCCTGTCATTCTTACGCATCAGACATACAGGAGGTGCAAATCCTGGAGAAAAATATCATCACTGCGAATGAAATTCTCCAGCTGTCATCTGGTTGAAGGTTGAGAAAACTGCAGAGTGTGATGAATTCCTGTCTGAGGATGTGATAGAAATCAGGATATGATGACAATCTATATTCCATAATCTATAAAAAGAAGCGATTTTCTGGCCAATTGGTGTGCGTCACGTGCTGGCTATCTTGAAGAGCATCAGGAGATTGACTAGCTGGTGTCATCATCCCCACACTAAAGAGGAGAAGCGGGAGGAACGCACTAACTACAGGGACAATTCTTCCCTAGCCCTCCTGACGTACACATTAGTATACCAGAGGCAGAGATAGGATCTCTGTCAAAATCTGCTGGCTAAAACCTGAGGAAAGCTGATCAGTATCGACCGCGCGCAAGGTGCCACTTGGCCTGGTCGACCCTTGTCATGAGAAGGACTTTCAGAGGTTGCTGAGACCGTGAGGTGTTTCGAGGCCTCGTGGAGCTGTTGACCCACGACCATCCCAAAAGTAAAGAGCGAATCATTTGGAGTTGAACTCATGAATCAGCCACGAAATCGTTTTCTGAAATGATATCAACTAGGACTGCTTTTTGGAAAATGGTTTATACAACAAGTCTATTTTTTCCAAAATGTTCATTTTAGGGATAGGGTTTATGCAGCTAGGGTTGGGTTACTTTGGGGGAACTCGATGAACAATTTTGAAATCTGATCAACTGTCTGTGGTTATACCTGAGCAACTGTACTGAGATCATGATGCACGGAAATGGGTGGCATTGATGGTGTAGATATGAGCTTAATAAGCAGGCATATTTCAAAGTAGATGCGACGTTCTACAGGGGCGGTCTTTGCATGGATTGTGTTGCACCTTTGCACATTGCTGTGCAGCTCGCCAAATGGCGCAGTGAGCAGCAGTCAGAATTTAAAAACATTGGTTCCAGTCAGTCGTTGGAAGAATTTTGTTTTCTTCACAGCTCTTCATTCAAAAATAGCTACAGGTTCATTTTGGTTCGCCAGCAAAAAGATCCTCTACAGCTTGTAAAAAAAACTCAGAAAGTTCGTTTTTCAAAGAAACCATGCGTCACGTGGTCATTCCGATTCGCTTGACTGATTTTTGTCGGCTTATTTACCCTTTCTTTGCTATACGTATATACAATGAGCTTTGTCGCCGCTGTTCATCACAAGCAATCTTATTGCGATAAGGTCAAGCACGTGGCTGGTCGTTTCGGTAACATGGTGATAGCATTGTTACGTGTACGCGGTGAAGCACACGTTTTCGAGTTGAGAACGCAATGGCGGAGTGCAGAATGAAACGTTGTGAAAAAAAAAGAAATACTAAGCACCAACGAATATAGGAAAATTTTTAATCATTCACCGACCGGCATTGTTGACAAGGATGGTGATGTCACCAAACTGTTCCCGAGCTTTCTTGGCCGCTCTCTTCACGTCTTGTTTATCGGACAAATCGCACACGTCAGCGAATACCGGAGCTCCAACTTCGCGAACCATGTCGGCCGTTTCTTCATTCCCTGCACGTGAATCAAATCGCCAAAGTTTATGTTTATGATCCGTAAAGAGGAGTACTGTCGCAATTAAAGTCACTCGGCATACATGCGAAATGTGAGAAACACTACAAAAGCCACTTTAAACTGCAGCACGCTGAATAGCGAAGTCAAACGACTGCACTTGCTACTGATAGTCAACGAAACGCAGCTAGGCAATGCATCCTCAAACGCATGGTTCCTGACAAGGTGCCATTTGCAATACTCAAATGTACATCGTTTTGTATGTGTTTTTCGAAATATATTTTCAATTTATCATTAAAACCCTTCGAAAAATGCCGTAGGTTCGCCACTGGGTGCCGCAAAATATTTAACTTTTCTATAAGGCGTCAGAAGTCTGAAAAGGCTGGGAACCTCTGCGCTAAACAGTTGTTTTGACTATCAGCTGCACTAAACATTAAACACAGAAAGTAAAGCAACTTGGTTGGACGTTTGCTTAGATTACTCAAGTTTCCCTTGATTTCAGTTGGTAACATTCGCCCACTATTGCAAATAGCAGAAAAATTAAAGGCAGTGAGAAATTGTAACCCCAACTCTTCCGGGCAACATTTTGCAATTCTGGCGCCTTGCCCCATAGTTCATGCGACACGGCCAAAAGCACCGTATTTCAAAAACTTTTGAAATTCATGTCCCTTCAAAGCTGCGCAACTACACGGTACTGAAAGTCCCTTCTTGTCAGTTTTCAATTATCTTGCAGACACAAAAGCGTTGCGTTTAACTCTTGTTCCATGGCGTTATCCTAAACTTCGCCTCAGGTCCTCGAAGGGTTCCAGCGGTGAATGTTTCCTTATGCTTAATGCCATGAATAAGAGGTTCGTTGAGAAAATAAGCGCCTCCAGAGGCAAACGAAATAACTGTGACCTTTGCTTATAAATTAATGCCATGGTTGAGTGATTTTAGTGAAACTAATCAAGCATGAAGTACCTTCCATTGTGTAACTGTTGGTCTAGGCACATTACAGATCAGTTCACAATATTCCTATTTGAAATTTAGTTTTCAGTTAAAACGTTCTTCTGGCACATACTGAGCCCAGTGATTTCAACAATTCTGAAAAGTTTCCCCAAACAAATTAGTACAACTGGCAGCCGATTTAGCAAGTTTAATCAGCTTTGCTGATGACTTACAGGAAGACATTGCAATACGAACTAACTAACAACCGAAGCTATACTGCTTCTGCAGTGCACATTTTATGAGGTAGGCAAAGAAGCGGATAAAACCGGCACACCAAATGCAATTGCCGGTTATTTGTTGAATACTGGTTAAAAAATTTTGAATACTTGAGCAAACAGAAAGTTTTGGCCCGAATATGGCTATTGCGAAAAACAAAATATTTGCGAAGAAATACACTCAAACAAAAAAGTGTCCCGACCTAACATACCTTTCCTGCCAAATCAATCCACCAGGTCCAGCTAG
>JGI24158J21664_10012147_pt1 | contig 11427 bp, 7 predicted proteins | sample Ectturendosymbi3_FD_21664 | JGI IMG/M metagenome (IMG submission 21664)
ACCGAGATGTATGTTCCTGGTTTACAAACTAAGCATTCTGCTTCCCATTCATTTCTACCTTTCCGGAAACATGGATGTATTGCCGTCATCTCGTCAGCAAATTTACATTTTCGCTTAGCCATTTTTAACAGAAAAAAATACAAAGTTTAATCTTTAGCATTAAATATTTCTTACTGTGGAATCATTGCGGTCAGACTTCATCAAATGCATTATTTCAAAATCCCGGACACTGAAGCACTTTTTAACATTTTTCCCTGACGCATAATTGGCCACTAAAATCCCGGACATGTCCGGGAAAAACCTGACGTATGGCAACCCTAGTCTAGTGCAGTGGTTCTCAAAGTGGGCGGAATCGCCCCGTAGCGGCTATTTTGAGGGGCAAGGGGTCAAAATAACACAAAGGGGGCGAAAACACTCAACCACTACCACTAATCGATCATTCGGTTAACTTTAGTTAACGATCATTTAAGTTAACTACGGCTGTGACCTTAATGCTCTCAAAGCATAGAAATCGCTTGTTGATTCATAAGCGAGGTGATCTACGACTGTACTTCACTAAAATGTCTCCCAGTATTTCGAAGCTTTGTGAAGACCGTCAAGCACATCCATAACGCTGAACTGGGGACATGGCATGTGTCGATTTCTTTAAAAAAATTATTTAAAATACTTTCTTGTGTTTGCTTTGTCAGGCTTGGGGGCCGACAACGATGTGTCAAGAGTGTAAAGGGGGCGATGGAACAAAAAAGTTTGAGAAACGCTGGTCTAGACGAGCTTTGTGCGATCGTAAATGACTATGCAAGGAGGCTATTGCTGTAATTGAGGTGATATGTAAATGGCTGCACTTCCTCAAAGGACGCCTTTTCACTACCATCACAGATCAGGAACCAGTTTCATTCATGTTCGCACAAACGAACCTTGGTAAAATTAAAAATGCTAAAATTGTCTGGTGGCGTTTGGAAGTCGGTCAACTGCATTACGACATTCGCCATCAACCCGGTGTTTATAACATTGCACCTGATGCTTAGTCTCTTTCGTGTGCTCTTGCACTCTGTGCTGTATACCTCTCTGCCAATTGCATGAATCACTCGGCCATCCTGGATATGCTCGATTTTACCACTTTATTCGACAACGCAATTTGCCTTACTCCAGCTAGGAGACGAAAACTGTCTGTCGATCTGCCGAATCGACAGACAANTTGCGCTGAAATTGAGCCACGTTTAGATTTAGTCTAGATTTCAAAGGCCTGATGAGGGGAGCGTGCCCTTACCTCCTCGNCGCTGTAGATGAATACTCGTGNTTTCCTTCTGTTTTTCTTTGTAACAATATGAAGTCGAATGCTGTTGTTGCTTGTCTGTCTTCTGTATTTTTCGTCTGTGGTTTCCTAGCTACTTTCACAGCCACCAGGGCTCCTTATCAGTCAGGAGACGTTGGCTTAGATCTAGAGGCATTTCTTTGAGCTCCTCAAAGGCCTACCACCCTACCAGAAACAGCTATTGCGAATGGTTCAACCACACCATTTGGCAAACTATTCAATTATTTTTGCATGGACATGGTCTTCCTGAATAGAAAGGTGTTAGCAGAGGCTCTTCACGCCATCCGATCGCTTGTCTTCCTGGCTACAAATGAAACGCCCCACGAGAAACTGTTTCTCTTTCCTCGGAGAGCCATGAATGGTGTATTGCACTATCTTCATGACTGTTGACGCCTAGAACCTTGTTGCTGCGTCAACATGTGCGAAATAAGGGCATTCCTTTTGCGATCCAGTGGAGCTTGCGGAAGGACACCCCATATATTTTGTTGTGCGTTAACCGGATGGCAGGAAAAGCTTTGTATCTACTTCCAATCTGACTCCGTATCCTCCCTCTCACGTTGAAAGCGAAGACATACCCAACACCGACTCCACAGTGCGGAGTCCACCCTTCCAGAACCTGAGGTTGTGGGCGGCGACGAGATCGAGGTGTAGCAGTGGACGAAGCTGTACAAGGTGAAGAAGTGGAGAATGACGAGGACCATGTTCCGGAGACAACTGAGAGCGAACCGGCTTTGCCGTATCGGTCTACCCGTAGACGCCAAGCCCCTGATCGTTATGGTTTTAATGTCGCTTAACTCTGAACGGGAGAGATTGTGGAGATGTGTGTTGCTACTTCGCCACTTTACTTGCGTAATCGTTGAAACGCTGATACCTGCCCCAAGAAGCTCGGGGCAGTTGGCGTGCGTATATTCCAGTGAGGGTCAAACGGGCCTTTCTCTTCTCAGTGATTACAATGCAGTGCTGCTGTCGTTGTTACCGGACTTATTGCTCTTTGTTTCCGCACCCGGTAGTTGTGATTCTTGTTGACTAAAGCCTAGTGTTTGAGAGTCGCGTTGTGTGTCACAAGTAGTCCCCACACAATGTTGAGTTTTCACCAGATTGATGCTCACAGTGCAGCGCAGAAAACACTGTTTGCAAAGACAAGGCACTTGCACAGGTTTCACATTAGCTGTTTGCAATCAAGACGCCAGACCACTTCTATAAACATTGATGGTGGACTTCATGTTATTTGAAAGATCTTGTGAAATACTACAAAAATCAAGAGTCTGCACACTGCAATTTACCTGACTAGAACAAAAGAAATATATTTTATATTTTAATAAGATAGGACGGACAATGCGTAGTGTTACGTGAAATCCATTTCCTATTAAAAATTTGCGATTGATTCCTTGCTTTCACCTGTGGAGTGAAGTTACTTGAATACAGATATGTGCAAGTTTGAGTCATCGCAAAAAAATGAAAGCAGAGACTAGTCGGCTGATTCCTCGAAAGCCTATAGAAAACCTAGAACTTTTATTGGTCTGACATGGTTCGATAACTAAATACAGTGCACAGTTTTCTTCACCTGCAGCATTTCATACTGAAATAGCACTAAGCCAATGCGTTCAGTTGCTCTACAAACTTGAAGGAAATAACCTGATTCTGGTGTAAACCCTCCACTGAAAACAGACCAATGCATTGTGCAACCTTGGAAACCAGTGAAGTAAGTACTGTTCAACATCAACCTACACACTGTCTGACATGAAAAATTATCTGGTGTTTATCAGCTGTCAAGAAACAACTATGGTATAAGTCATTGTGATAAAAAGAATGAGTCAGACAATGACAAAAAATAAAAGCAATTCATGCTTTCTGCATGACAATCAGCACAGATTAAAATATAGACAATTGACACTATAAATAACTTACCTTTCACATACTTAATCAATTCCCGGGCCATATTAAGGATTTCTGTTGAGTTTATTTCATCATACTTGCCTACAACTGTTTTCAGAACGTTTAGAAGTTCTCCCAGTCGTTCATGAGCAAGTACTTTCATGCTTCTCTCTAGGACAATAGCAAAAGCAAAGTTTTTCTGTTATTCAAATGCAGAGCCGTGATGGACAGTTTTGAAGCAGTATAGAGTGAAACTCATTAATGTCAATGAATATGACAAACAGTCAGATGAACAGATTTCTGTTACTGCAAACAACATGTTTGTTGGAGTTCATGCAACTTTTCCACTTCAGGATGGAAACAGGAATTAGAAATTGTTCTGTAAAAATGCCAGATAAAAGTTCAACTGCATCACATCACATTAATGGGAATGCTTAAGTAAACTTGCGACACATGAAAAGCTTGCCTGTTTGGAAGCAGGACAATGTCAGTGTAAGCTATACTATGTGTGAAGAACACAAATGAATAAACAGCACATAAAATTGTACTTTTTGCGTGAATGAATAGTGCAACGATGTATGAATAAACATTGCACAATTCATACAGCAAGTATCATTTTCACACAACCCTAATCTGATAACTACCATGGGTACATTCTCATTTACTTAAAAAAGGTCAACAGTGGCTTGATAATGCAGGCAACATGATTCTTAACCTAAAACAGCTTAGGCAGGCAGCTAATGACAATCAACACAGCCAAGTACTGTTACCTTAAAACAGAAAGGTTTATCTTCATGAAGAACTAATCATATGATACTACTGTGTCAATACATTTTTAGTCTTAAATTTTTGAAACTACAATCAGCAATTCAAAAGCTTTTTAAAAAATTTGCAAATGCCACATTTGTCCAATTTTCAGTTCAACCTGTCTCAAGTACATATGGGTCAAAATAGAAAATAATATAGCCCATCATAAAAGAAAATGTGATACAAATATTTCTGTTTATCACATTACAAGGACAAAGACTGAGTAGGACAGTGCCTCACACGCAGTTGAATTGAATGCAAAAACATGAAAACATGTTAAACTTGAAAAGAAAAGCTCATTATGGAAGTGAATATTGTGCAGTAGCTGCTTAATCAATTCCAACCGTTTATATCTTGTTTTACTTAACTGTTGAAACCTTATAATGTATTAGCTTAATGAACAATAAACCAATTCTTGATGACTTGTTGGGTTTAAGAAAACACGTGCATTATACACAGCTTAGCCTTAAAGCAACTTAATAAAGCAAGACTAAATAATTGCTGAAATGCTCATTTTTCTAGATATACAGTATGCAGACCATGTTAAGAAAAAGGGCTAAAATTTCAGCAGCTTTTCACTATTTTGTTGGCATAGCATGCCAAGGAACAAACAGTTCTACTAGGAGCTATCCTGACTTGTCAGTATTTGGCCGTGATCCCAATCATACGTCAAAAAAATGTTGTTAAAGCAGTCTAGTTCTCACAATTTGGAATGATGTCAATCTCATAAAAAAAACTTCAGAATTACACACAACAGCACTAAAGGAACAACACCTCTTTCATCCAGAAAAACAGCTTTTAAGGCTGTAAGGGCTTCAGAAAATTTACGAAGATCTTTGGTCAATTGAAAAACACCTTCCTGACTCATCAACCTTGCATCACTTCCTGAATTTTGATTAGTGTCCCAGCTTGGATCAAAAGATGAAACACTTCCACCTAAAAATAAGTATATATAACCTGATAAGCAATGACACAAAAGTGTAAAATAAAGTTTTGAAATAGAAGGAATGCTTAGACATGAGTACTACTGCGCAAAAAATATTAGCCAATGGCCCTATTCAAATATTTGCAGTTGAGAACCTCATTTTGAAGATGGATGTGTCACATTGTACAGATAGTGTGCAGACTTTCAGTCCTGAATGATAAGAAAAACCCAATTGTTATGATAAAATCAGCACAGATGTTACAGAGCGGTCATTCCATGTCAAGTGAACTGCAAAACTAGGATTTTTCATCTGACCCTCACCAAAATTCATGAACAAAGTTGAAATTTTGGAATCGGATCTGTATTTCCAAAATAATGAGCATTTGATGCTTTTGATAAATATTCAGCAAAAAATTTGTTAGAATTTTTCTGTTGAAACTTTACCTGATTGTCACTCCTACATCTCTGAATATTTTAATTCAATATTTTGCAGTAAAGTGCAAGGTTCCATGCTTAACAAAACAAGATAGACAGTTTTTCACTAGTGGCCTTGGAACGCTAGTTAATCACTGTGGTAGGGCAGCATGTTTTTCATGTGCATTCAAGAATGACAATATTTTAATACAGTTCTCAAGCTTGCTCAAGCCCTTCAAAAGCTTTTTGGAAATACTAAAAACATTTGAAAAAAGTACAAAAAGGCTAAGTTCTCATGACTGATAGTGTGGCTTTTAAATTTAAAACAAGGAAATAATATTAATTTGCATATATGTTAAATGATCAATTGGAAGAGTAGCCTACATTATGTGCCCATACAAAATTTGGATTTTTTTGGCCAAAACTTTGGCAACAGAAATGCTAGAAATTTGATCAAGGTCTCTAAAGACTCGTATTGTAGCCTAGAATTCATTACAACTTTGAGCCACAAAATCAGCTCATTTGGATTGGCTGATGATGTCATCAAAATAACTGCAAAACGCACCCCAATCATGACATCATCAACCAAAAACCCCCAACCCAAAACTTAAAAACTTTTTCTTTATTCTAAATTACAAGATTTCACGAGATTTTAGAGCAACGGTGCACAACCTGCAGCCATATGGTTGCATGCGGCTTTCGATAATGAACTTTGCCGCCGTCCACATGTAATTTAAAATATAAGATTTGGCAGCCATGCTGGCATATATTGAAGCAAAACAAACGCAAGAAAATCAGTCGACACGATGTGTAACAATCTGGAGGGTGATGTCACAAGGAGTTATAGAATGAATACTCAATTTATGTTTGAATGTGTTCTGTGTTGGTTGGCACTTGGCAGTAATGGCTAATCATAGCAGTAAGTGTGCATTGTGCGTGTTGTTGACTGTAGCACTAGCAGTAATAATAAAATGATAGATCAAAATTAACGCCTAATTTAAGCTTGTTGTTATAGCAACCAGATTTGAGACCGTTGGTTTTCTTTGAATAGAATGCTCATATTTATTCTGCTTCAAGTAAGTGATTTCGGTTGAATGCTGTTTATTACAGCGCTAGTCTATCATAAATTGTATAAAACTTGTAAACATTGCTTCATGTTGCTAAAACAGAAAAGAACAGTGGCAGAAGAGAAAAGGGTACTTAATTCCAAATGGGAAATAGATTACTTCATGATTGAGACAGCAGCACATACCATGATGTGTCTAATATGCAGTCAAGTTGTGAAAACTGTCAAAGGAGATGATGCAAAGCAGCATTTTCATCATCATATGTCAGATGCTTAAAGTGCGAAATTAAAAGTTGAGTCAAGGAAGATCTGTGTAGACAATTTGAAAAAATAGTCTTACGACAGCAGACATCCTGCCTCTCTACATTCATTAAGTCTACTAATAATCGCTACAAAGCTTCCTATAGAGTGGCATATCATCTTGGTGTAGCGGGAAAGCCTTATTCCGATGGGGAACTTGTAGTGCCTTCATCCTGGTAAAGGAACTGACTATTCATCAATTGCTCTCTTGCGTGTTACGATACAACACCAGCAAGATGATATCGCAAAGCAGTAAGCCCTCTCTCTGCAGACAATGGTTAACAAGGAAGCAAGTTTATCTTATCTGGCTGTCGATAAATCAACTGACATCAATGACCCAGTGCAACTACTATGTCTTCATTCGTTCTCTATCTTCAAGCTTTGAGTTGTGTGAGGATCTTCTTTTCATGGAAACTCTTGATACTCACACCCATGGAAAAGACATTTTTATTGCAGTTAACACCTTGAGAGCTGGTGCACGATATATTCATACCTGGAAATCGGCCTAAAACCAGCAGTTTTCAGTTGCCTTACCAACCCCATAGCTCCTGTGACGATTGTGATAGAGAGCTGTTCAAACCCTTAAAAAATTGGGCAAGTCTTCTAGTCTGCAATGAAAAAAATTTTTGGTTGGGAATTGCCTATTTTTTTGTGAATGATGTCATAGTGAGGTAGGTTTTTGGCCATTTTGGCTCATGTTACTTGGCCTAGGGCTCAACCACCAGACCAAAGTATTACGCTGAGGTTTTCATTGGAAACTAGGCTGAAGTCGTCTTTTGAGCCTTTGATCGACTTTCTAGCGTTTATGATTCTGATCTAAAATAAACAAAATAATATAACTAATTGTCTAATTATGGGATTAATTAAATCTTTTGTTTACTTTAGATCACAACTTTTGAACCCGACACTCCAGCAGGTCATCTAAAGTACCAAAAGACTCGGATTTTAGCCTAGCCAGAGTTACGGTCATGCAAAGCCACATGCGATCCGGCTATCTTGGCGTGAAATCCTCAAAGCAGGCCAGGCACGAAAGTGGTAAGACTACTTGCATGCGCAAGGGATTAGATCTGAAAAATCTTTGGGGCATTTGCACAGATGGTGCATGGGTCGGTTTTGTGGCAAAATTTTCAGAATATGTAGCAAAGGAATGTGATAATAAGTAGCTCATCAACCTTCACTGTATAATTCACCAGGAAGCATTGTGTTCCAAATCTGTTGTTTTAAGCGCAATTTTGAAGGACGTGAATTGCATCATCTTGTTCATTCGTGCAAATGCTCTTCATCACCAGCAATTTCGAGAACTTTTGCAATCATGTGAAATGTCTGCTGAGGACATTCTATACCACACTGTAGTTTGTTGGTTGTCTTAGGGAGAAACGTCTTGAAGCGTTCTGCAGTTGCGCAAGGGAATAGTAGAATACTATTCCATAAAAAAACAAGGAGTGCCCTTAAGAAACAAGGACTTCCTAACATCTCTGGCATTTCTGGAGGATTTTCTGACCCTTGTTAACAATCTGAATTAATGTCTGCAAGGAAAAGCAACAACAATGTGTCTCATGAACAAAAAAGTACAGGATTTCCTTGACAAATGTTGTCTTCTCAGAAGTCATCTCCAGCCCAGCAGTGTAATTTTTTCCATTTTCCACAACTGACAGCTTTTACAGACAGAAAAGAAACACAGGTTGACGATATGCCAATCATCCTATTTTCTAGTGTTTTTGATGCAGTGTTGCAAGATTTTGCTGATCGTTTGAGATTTTGAGAGGATTTCAGCAACATTAAAACTCGCTGCTTTTCAACATCTAGTGGAAACTGAAAGCACTCCATTGCATCTTCAAATGGAACTGGTGGAGTTGAAGAATAATGAGCAACTTGAAGAAGTTAAAAACTAAGAAAATCTGCTGGACACATGGCAGAGTGCAGTTGAATATCCAATATTACAAGTACTGGCAAGAAAAACTCTAGTTCTTTTTGGAAGCACTTACACGTGTGATGCAGCGTTTTCAAGAATGAAGTACCTGAATAACAAGTACCAAACCTGATCGTTAGATGCAATCTGGAGTATAGAACCAAGGCTGGTATCCAGCAAGTCACCGGACTTTGCAAATTTATCTGCCAACAAGCAAGATCAAGGGAGTCATTAATTGCTATGATGCTTTGCAAACTTTTCTTTTAATAAATACGTTAAAATGTTTGACATTTCATTATACTTTCAGGCACAAGTAAATGACATATACTGGATAAAATCTATTCTTTAATTAAACATATCTCATAAATATAACTCGAACCTATTGGCAGCTGTACTTCATATAAATAAAGGTAATACAACCGGCAATAGCAAAAGGTTGCACACCCCTGCTTTAGAGGGTTTGAATAGCTCTCTAGCTCAATCTGCTGGCAAGTTATGACTGGCCAAAGTTTGCCCCGAGAGGGCAAATCATACTCATTGTGTAATTTTCTATTTTTGTCAAAAATTTGTTTTTTGAGTCATAATTTTGGCTTTAGTTATGCTAGAAAGCCAATCAAGGGCTCTAAAGATGCAGATTTTAGTTTTGTTTCCAACAAAACTTGAGCCAAAAAAATGGCTGGTGGGGTTGGCACCCAGGGCCAGGTAATCTCGGCCAAAAAGCAAAAACACCCCCTACTTGTTACATTACCCACAAAGAATCCCAAACCCAAAATAAAAAAATTTTTCTTAATCTGAACTAAAAGACTTGCCGAATCTTTCGAGAGTTTGAACAATTCTCTAGTTCAATTGGCTGGCATTTTGGAGTTGCAAAGTTTAGTCAAAAAGTTGCCAGCAGGGGGACGTAAGCCTAAGTTACACTGGGAAGAGACGGGAAGCAGCCAGACATGAGCGGAATTGACGAGGCATGGTTGTTATTTTTACAGTCTACATTTTCCAGCAGCGTTTTCATGCATCAGTGACGTAATGACTGCTTTAGCACCAGTTGCTGCAACTCTTCTTAGAAGATCGAGGTAGATCAGGATGCTCTTGAAATGATAATTCATTGGCGGCATTACTTGAATGTAGCGCTGATGAAAAGAAGAAAACGTGCAAAACGTCGATTTCGGAAATACTGGATCATCCCATTTTGCAGAAAAGGGTTTAATGAATTCTATGATTTAATTAGTTTTTAATTAATTGCACCTGTTGGAAATAACTTTCAAGCATTTTAGAAATGGTACTATTAACATTTATTTTACTTCCAACAATCAAACTACTGACATGTGTTCATAGTACTAGCCAGAAAGCTATGTGTATGCAAACATTCTGTAAAATGTAAAATTGAACTTTGGAATTAGTTTCTTGTGGAATCATTTCTGCCTCATGAAAGTGCTTTGCTATAACATGACATACTATCACTTCCAGTACAGAGACATGTGTTAAAAGTTACCTAACACACAGTTTACAGAAAATCTGACATGTTTTCTCATACCAGCCTACATATCACAGATAACAAAGAAACAAACTGATGAACACTACAACAGTAAATGCAGATTCCAAAACCTTCCTGAAGTAGTAAACTTCAAAACGAAATCATTTAAAGATGATGCTGTATTCAAACGTAGTATGCCTACAGAACTGCATTGCTTCTTTGGTACAAGTATAGTTTTGTGGCCTAGACTAGGCTAGCCAGGTAATATGTGATATTCACTGGAAAATGAAATGGACAATAATTCTGAAAAAGTGTCCTTAACACTTTCACAGCCGGGTTAATTCAAACGGTTTGCGCAAAAACAGCTGGATCGCATGTGGCTTTGCGTGGGAATTTCTCCGATCCGGTTAGCGATACAGACCCGATCAAAAGTTCAAAAGACTCGTCAAGTCTTGTCGTTTGCACTTGAAAAAGTGTTTTTGGTTGGGAGGTTGTGGATTTTTTGTGAGTGACATCATAAGTGAAGGACTTTTAGGCCACCTTGGCCCAGTTTACCTGGCCCTGGGCCCAAACCTTTAGATGGTAGTATTTCGCTGAAGTTTTTATTGGAAACTAGGCTACAATCTGAGTCTTTTGATACTTTGGATGACCTGCTAAGGTTTCGGGTTAAAAACTTATGATCTAAAGTAATAAAAATATTTGACTAATTACCTAATTAGATAATTAATTAATTTGTTTATTTTAGATCATAACTTTTGAACCAGAAACGCTAGAAAGTCAATCAAAGGCTCAAACGACTCGGACTCGAGCCTAGTTTCCAATGAAAACTTCAGCGAAATACTTTGGCCTAGTGGTTGGGCCCTAGGCCAGGTAACATGAACCAAAATGATCCAAAAACTACTTCACTTATGACATCATTCACAAAAAATCTGCAACCTCCAACCAAAAAATCTTTTTTCGAGTGCAGACTAGAAGACTGGCCGATCCGTTTGAGGATTTGAACAGCTCTCTAGTGGAATCAGCGGAGGAGCTATGGCGTTGATATAGTGGACACATTAGTGCTTTAATGTTTTGTGCATTCTTACTGCGTAATTCCCAGTAATATTCTATTCGTGATTCAACGCGATGTACTTGTTTGCAAACAGTCCAACCCCGACATGATAGCCTGCAAACTACTTAATCGCAGTTGCTCGCTGTTTCCTGTGGTCCATTTGAACACCCAACTCTTTTGTTTGTCATCATTCTAATTCAGACTCTACATCGAACCGTTACGTTACGTGTTTCTGACTTCACGCTCAAGTGTATTGGAGTTTTTGTTGTATATCTGAATATAATCGAAAGAAGCAGT
>JGI24158J21664_10012149_pt1 | contig 11426 bp, 6 predicted proteins | sample Ectturendosymbi3_FD_21664 | JGI IMG/M metagenome (IMG submission 21664)
AATCAATAAAATATAGGCCATTGCGTTAAGGTTTCAAGTAATTGAAATCTAGTCACCAGTTGTTGAAGTGTAACTGAATAAACTTCAAGCAAACAAATAAGTGTATGCTTTACAAAATCATCCCGCGGGCCGGATTCAACCACGCAGCGGGCCGGTTTTGGCCCACGGGCCGTATGTTTGACACCCCTGGGTTAAAGGTTTTGAAACCAAGTCAAAAGCAATCTTACTTTCAATAGCAGATAATTTCCTGTTTCTTGTCATTGATATGAAAAACACTAAGATTTGTGATGTGGAACTTCTTGCTTCAACAAATTATTGCGTTTTTGGTCGCGTAAGTAAAAAGAGGAAATCTCATATTTCATTTGCTGTGTTTTTGTGGCTATCCGAACGTCATAGCCTCAGTCTGCTCATATCATAAAGATGCTATATTACTTGAAAGAGTTCACGTTGTTGGTTGTTATTGATCCCTGTTGGTCGGTGGTAAGATGCTCAGAGTCGGTTAGTACTAGGCGTCATAGTATGATATAGGGTGGAGATATATGTTTGGAAATGATGCAAAATGAATATCATGTATTTTTGTTTTTCTGTTAACTTTTTGTTAATGGTATTTAGCGTGATGTCATTCGTATTGGTATGCCATCGGAAATATTGATTGCAACTAGTATACTTCTGTATAAAATGGTGGTTTCCTGCGAAATCAAAGGTCGACCTTAGCCCAAAGTGGCAAACGCGTTGGCACCATTGCGATATGCTGTAAACACTTCTGTATTGGTTTGTCCGTATTTGTTTTGGTTGTGCTGGCCTCTTAAATGCACTGTTTTGATATAAATATTCTTAAAGAATTACAGCTTGGGTAAATCGCTCAGTGTTCCACGTGCATTACATGCTTTCATACGTAAATCTGTTCTTGGAGCAATTCGTTCATTAGCACGGAGCTTTGATTCGTGACCTGATGATTTTATGGGATTGCAGGTGTGATGGGGTGACCGAGGAATAGCGCACTAATTCAAGTTAAAGCTGTTCGCCGAATTGTTTTTCAACTTGGGAACGATGGACGGTTTGCCTTGAAAATGCACCACTCAGTTGTGCATTGGGTGCTCTGCATTGCATCCTGGCTGCTGCGCGATGGCAAGACAATCGCACGCCTCGTCAGCAGATTATGCAGCATCAGGTTGCGTTCTGTCAGCAGTCGTGGAAGTAACTTATGGCTGAGTTCTCATGTGGAAACTATCTCATTGCTCTTGTGGCGTAAGTCAGAGGAGGCGAGGAATTTGAAACTAAACATAAAGGCAGATCTTGTTCGCAATGCTGCCATATAACTTATCGCTCGAAACTAGCCAGTTCTCGACTCAAAGTACTCGAAGGCAACATGTGATTAAGGTACTCAAAGTACTCGAAGGCAACATGTGATTAAGGTTTTGTTTTGCCTTCAAACTATTGTGGAACCTTTTGCAACGGAACTGGTTTGCACTTATGAGATAAAAAAACGCCTAAAGGAAGCTGCATTAATTGCAGCTATTTTTTGTTGAGATCACAGCTTCTGAAACAGGCTTCTGCTTTTGAATATGTTATTTACATCTACTTGCTCCTGGCAGCTTTATGTCAAAGCGCCCACTGATGTATGACCTGGTCATGTGATTTCAACACGTTTGACGAAAATTGCAAGTAAGGCTTGTGAATGAGTGAAGTGCGGATAAACCCAGCTGATTATTATAAGCGAAGCACGTTTGCTTTTCTACACATGTTTTAAATTTTTGCACCTCAAGTTGTACCTAGTACAGGGATGTGCAGCATTAACGATCAAAACCGATTAGCGGTTTCAAGTTCGCATTCTTCCAAACGTTCCCTGTATGTTCTGTGCCCATGTGAACCCTTAAAGTTGCCCCACGCATTCGTGTTGCCAATTGTGGCTTGCTGTAAATAACTTATTTGAGTTTGGGTGAACTAAGCCTATCGATTTTTTTGTTAAAATCTTTGCCAGTGCCTTGTCTGGGTTTCATAACAGTTTCGTGTATTGAAAATGAGCTTTCAGAAGTTATGCCGTGTGTGTGAATGGAGGGGCAGGTTTTGATTGCTTTATTCAGAATAACACATACAGAATAGCAAACACATGGAAGCATTTTAATATTAATCCAATCGTATATTTTACTTGAATGAAAAATTGAGGTGATAATTTAGTGGAAAACTTGAACAAACTTACCTTAGTCTACTGTTGTGCGATCCGGGTTTGTACATTATTCCGTTTTTGGGGAATCTACAGTGTATCCAACATTCTAATACAAAGGGTAGTTCAAATTGGCATAAAAACGTCAAAAAGAAGCAGTAGTCTGTGCTTATAAAGCTGCACTTATGAATCATGGGTTACTTAGCTCGAGCTTATAAAATCAAGAGCTTATAAAATCGGGAAAACCATGCGTGGCCTCGCAGTATCTATGGAAATGCGAGTCATATTTGTCATTTGCAATACTTTTTATGCGGGATCAGTGCACTTTTATCCTTTTCGCTAGCGCTCATGTACCGATTAATCATTTTTGTTATGGCGCTTTGAATTTTTGTGAAACTTCTAACTGCCGTTTTTGCAGACCAAAGAAATCAGTAGAACAGCAGAAGTGCAATGTCTCAGGATTCGGAATTTCTCGTTTATAGTCACTGCTATTTTCTTTTGAGGTCGTAGAAAAGTTTCTTGTCTTGTAAATTCATAATGGTTTCTTTTCATTAAGATCTTAACCCGTTAAGTGGGTCTGATACTCTGAGGTGTGAGTATGAAACAGTTTACGACCCCGCAATTCTCAGTCCCTGCCTCAATCCAAACACCCGTCTGTCTTTACTACGTGTGTACAAGAGATTCTGGGAAACTTAAACCAACTTTATTGAAGTTGTCACATGTTGCTTTGAACTTCAGGTAGAACAATTACCATGTCTAAATCGGGTTTTAACTGGGTCATGCCATTGCTTCCGTATGTTTATTAAGATTAACTAATTTCGTATGCGCAAGTTGTAAGGATGCTTGTGTCAGAGTAAACAACATGCGCGCACATTTTTCGGCGGGTAACGCTATTGAACTGCGTCAAGTGTTTGATTTGGATGACCAATCGAACCGGGCAATTTCGTTTGACGCTTCTCAATTTGGTCTAAATACCCTGAAGTGATTCACACGGTTTGCTGCAATTGAGTGCTTGCTGATATTGCCCTGTACTCCGTTGAATATCTGTGTGTTCTCAAATCCGTTAAGAACCTCGCTTGCGCTTTTTTCATTGTGGATGTTTGCAGTTGGTATGTCGTTTATCGTATTACTCTGGATACGTTTCCCTGTGACGTATTTTCATAAGCTTGGGTGGTCCAAGTTAAGTCCAGTCAGACTCTGGGCGGTTTCGCAATATTTTCGCCCGCTTTCGCAGCATAGTTTGACCATTTATCAGTGTTAGTTCCAGGTATGGAAAGCGGCAGCGTGATCCTTTCTTCTTGTGACCCATTCACAAACAACATGATAAAATGACTGGACTGTGCTCTTCCTTCGTGCAACTCTTACTGATGTCCAGCACAGGCTATTAAAATACGTTGCTTGTGTTGTAGCTCTGCACCTGAGCATTCCCTAGCCTACTGGATATATTCACGTTTGCTGCAGTAAGTCCTATAAGGAAGTTTGACAAACAGAAAACTACATTTCCGCAAGATTAAGCGGACTCATTCTCAAGAGGACTTCCTCGTCAGGCTTTTCTGTTTGGGAATATGCATCTGTCACACGAGGTACTAAATGTACGTATCCCCATGCAACCCTGTTAGAGCGAAAAATTTTTAAAGTTTTTTTGCAGTTTATAACAGGTAATTAGTAGTGTGACTGACTGATGTTCAAACTTGAAAAAAAAACTGACGTCACGAAGGGCGCAAAGCAATATTTTTATTTGATCTGACGCTGAGCATCTCTCTTGCTTTAACAAGCATTTCCCATGCATGTGCAACGCAAGTTTTGAGTAAATTCCTCTGAAAAGATGCAGATTGAGAAGGTCAACTGCTGGCCAACTACTGGTTTAACGGTACCAGTGGCGTAACCAGCCCAAAATTTTGGGAGGGGCCAAGTATTTTGACTGTGAGCGAGCAAAATTATTTTGTTTGATACACCGGTTCTCAAAGCACAAAACGACAAGATATGCAAGAAATTTTGGGGGCATGGCTCCCTTTTTGCCCCCTGGATACGCTTAAGAACGCAAACCGCATGTGGATATCAAATTTTTCCTTTTCTGAGCGCTGCGTGCATCATCTGCTCTTAGGCTAGGTCCTTCATTTCGCCTTTTCAAAACGTAAACAATGACCATGTCTAAAGGGAGTGCAGAACTGCTAGCGTCGTTCACACTGGAATGTTTGTAAGTGATTGCACATGCAAATCTTTTCGGGTTGTCAATGAAAAATCATAAGCCATGCTGTTCAGCGGAATATTTTCGTGACCTCAAACGCGCGGAGCACTTTTTGTTGCGTGCTCGATTAGGCTCTTAATGATCTCCATTCTCCAACGTTTCGAGCAAACTTATGGAACTTTTTCCGCCGTTTTGAAAAGAATGGCGGGACTGCGCAGAACCTATGAACCATCGAAAAAAACTACAATCTGGCAAATATGTATTTAGAGATATTAAAAATTAAGGCTTTGAGTTTTTTGAAGTGCGGCCTGACCTTGTGCTAAGTTCTTCGTGGCGAGTGACGCCGTTATCAAAATTTCGGCAAACAAACTTGCGTTGGATCTGATGACATGTTGATGACTTTTACCATTCAGTTTTTTCATGCTAACTACAGTTTTACTGACCACGTGTTGAGAATATGTCAACAAGGGGTCATTACAGCCTGGTCGTCCATATATTTGTGATCGTGCTTCTGCGCGCATTTGTTCCTAATTAGTTCCAGGAAGTTTATACGCTTGGTTTGCGTTGCTGGTCTCCGCGCAGAAGTGCACGATTATGCTGTTGCCTTGGCAAGATTGATGACGGACGCCTTGTCAGCGTCGCACCGTATGCGGTGCAGTGGGTGGATGTTGACAAAGAGTGGCGGAAGTAACGCAGCGGGCATTGCATGTACGTCATTGTGCATGGTAAAGTGCGGGCTTGAAAATATGCCGTTGAATGTGTCTGCAGTCATCCGACCCGCATGTCTGCAGTGATCCCCTTACGTTGAAATTACATACAAACAGAACGGTACTTCAATTCACCGATCCGTTGAAACTTGCCGGCGTGAAAGTTGAGCTTTGCACTGAATGCGATCTTTCAGGAATAATTTTGATCATTTGCGTGCGAATGTTTTTGTGTTCCAGTGTTGCGGGTAAAAAGGTTAGCTCGGGTTTTTTATTTAAGTAGCGCACCAATTAACTGAAACAATTTTCGTGTGTTGAGCGATGCCAAGAAGCTGCCACGTTTTTTTCCGCCCAATCACTAGGACGGTCCGGCACAAATTTTTTGTTTTCTAATAAATTCCTTAAAAGCGTTTGGTTCCATCATTTTTATCGGGGATATTACCCATCAGAGTTGTTAATCGTATGTTTTTTTGTCTCCATCTGTAATTATGTTGCTTTATACTTGTATGTTTGTCTCGCATTGGGTTGCATTGGTTTTATTCTTTGAATACGAAAAACGTAGTGCGAAAACATTTTACAGGTAATAAGTGTAACCGCCATGTGATTGCTTACGAACGAGACAGAATTTTGGAACGGTAGTGAAAAGTTTCTTTATTTTCAAGCGATTCACTTGTCTTGTTGCAAGAGTAGAGTGAGCTGCTTCAAGATTCACTTTTGAACCATCTATCTGCTTTCCCGTTCCGTAAGTTCTTTGCCCTGATTCAAAGTACGAAACATCGGTCAAAAGAATTTCGCTATTTGACATCGTGAAAAAAACGGTGCTTTAACGTAACCAAACGGTTCTACGGAACTTGATGACGAACCGGAAACGGTGACGTCAGAACCTGTCGTCGCTTTGGAGCATCGCACCAAAGCTGCGTTGCAAACGAGGTTGAGCACAGCTGGACAGCGAGGATAAGTTCGGTTTAAAATATTGTGATGATTCTTTTGCTATGCGAGTAGTGTTTGAAGAAAATTATAGTCGCTGATTTTGATTCAAGCGACGCAAATACTTTTTGCATAATAACTGCTTGAGTGTACGATTAGGCAACCGCTGTCGCTTTCATTACCCTGCTGATCATCTCGGTATTTGTAGAAAGAGCTGTGTGGCAGTTCAGAGTCATTCATTACACAGTTTCTGGCTGTAACAAAACAAGACTTCTCATTTACTGAATGTTAATGCTTGGAGAAGAGAATTTGAATAAATTAGTGGATTAGGCGTTTTAGTAGATAGCCTCCTGGTATCCTGTCCAGCTGGTCACTCAGCACCACATGCGGCTCTAGAATTTCGTGCGCCTGCAGCGTCGTGCCTATCTGGTGCAGTGTGTTTATGAGAAAATGTTGTGATTGCTGAACCCGGCTTGCGGCAGATGGCAATGCGCGATAACAGGTCACACCGCCATGTTTTGTCGTATTGCGGCCGTTGTACTCTTGCTTATTGGCTGCAAGTTTCCGCTCCAATCGTTGCTTAGTCGAGTGTTTTTAGGCTCAATATGGTGACAGTTGCCACAGCAATGAATCGTTCGTGGTCACGCTAGTTGGGTGTACAATGAACAACAGTCTGTATGAATTTGTGTATACTGCATTCGAATCATTCACTTCGATTTGCTAAGGCTGCTCTGTGTTCAGGTTACGTGCTTGAGCTCAGTGCTTCGATTGCAGTATGTGCATGTGTATCTCTTTCACGTGTGAAGGCAGCTGCCAAAACGTATTTTCGCGTAAAACAAAGTTGGAGTCGTATCTTATCGCGTACATTACACTTGAAGCTGGAATTTAAGTTAAATGGACGCGAATGAGCACTTGGTAGCGAATCGGTTATCTTCACATTTTGTCCTTGGTCATATTTTCAGCAAATGTAGCATAACCACGGAACAACTGGGGCACAGTTCACCAAAAGAGTGTGTGTGTGTTACTCGTTGCAACAAAGTCACATTATTAAGCGTGCTCAGATAAGGTTATCTTGTCAAATAATCACTGGTGCGCGTAGTGGCAGCTTGCAGGAAATAGCAAATTGCTTTGACGATTCGTACAGCTTCACGCCATCAGCACTGTTCCTAAATCGAACATACTTTTCTTGAGACGCAAATTGCTGCCTCTTACGACTGAATTCCCCGGAAGCTTTTGATGTTTCCCTTCATTTGTTAGCAGACAAAAGTGTAACGATTTGCAGTCGCACCGTTGGGATCAAAGACTAGGACCACTGCAGCAAGTTGTGTGAACCAAGCTGACGGTGATGTCACAAAAGATAATGCAGATAGCTCATGATCTGGCAAGCAAACAAGTGCATCGGTTTCACCCTAAGTCCGTCATAACGTTCTGAGCTGCGTGCGTCGATCGAGGATCGTCACGCGTAGAATCAGATGTCGCAAAATCACCGGGCCGTGACAAGCATGCGTATAGAATTTTACCTCACGTAGCGGTGTAATCGATCAGGTGCGGCGTTGCTTATCGCCTACCTGGCCGTTATATGGTACGATGCATCGAAATTGTGAAACTGCGTTTGTGAAAACGTTTTCGAAAAATGTTTTTCCGTTGATGTTGAGAAACAGCACCCTATTTCTGACGGACAGATAGAACCCTGTTCGCAAATTTGTTCGACTTGCTTTTTGCAGTAAACTTTTAACACTTCATGACAGGGCAACGCTCTGTTAGTAGCATTTAGGTCAGCTAGGTTTTGTTTATTTGTATTCAACGGGTTGTTTGCCCATGAAAGCATGGATAATGTACCAGCAAACCCTTGTTGTAAACTGAAAATGACCTACTCCTTTGCTTTGCAGGCACAAAGTAGGCAAGCTATTGCCAATTCGTTTTGAGCAGTCGGTGCAATTTAAGCCTGATGGGTTCTTAACCATGTAAACAAAGCCATGGCGGATCGACCCCACTACATTGCAACAACGAACAGAACTGTAATCGTACCAACAAGCGTTAAGCCCAAGGCACCTCTGACACCAACTACTCCTAATCAGTCTGGTGATGAAGTTCTGAAGTACATTCGAGAAAAAGCCAAGCATGCTGCCGATTATTACAGTTCTGTTGGACTAGCAAACGGGGATTTGATCAGAAGCCCGCACTCCAACAGTCGACCCAAACGACGTTCAGCAAGCCCGGAGAAATTTTCCAGAGTTAGTTCTACCTGGAATCAACCAACAGCGCCGTCACCCAGCAGATACGGTGCGAACTGGGTAAAAGTACGGCCGCACACCTCCAATCGAGAAACTGACCCTGATTCGTACACTCGCCCGCTGTCAACAGGCAGCACGAGGCCGGATCGTTCTCAGTCACGGTCAAAATCGACATCATTGGATTTTACTGCTTTGGCTGCCGGCAAAGACACTGGCAGCGCCGAGAGTGGCGCTTCAAGGAATGTGTTTTCTCATGTAGCTCACCTGCCTGCGTATCTAATTGAGAGCGACAGGGGAACCGGTTCTTTAGAGCGCCGGTCGAGAGCGCCAACCAAGGATGAGCGGGTCAAGTCGTCGTCCCTTACGCGGATGGGAAAGCCTGCACATTTTCACGCGGACAACGGCGAAGGATTGAAAGACGTGCCGAGAGTCAGCAGTCACTTGCACGATTCCGTTTCTTCTTTTGCCGTTGCGACGCCGGTTGAGCAGCAGGGTGATAGCATCAAATCTGCCAAAGTCGAACTGTCGATACAGTATTCAGTGCCTGTCGCAAAAACCCCGGTCAAAAACGGAACGAGTGCACGGCCAAAAGATGCAGAGCATCGACGGCGAGACCGAGATTTGTCGAAAATGAAAACTGAAATAATTTCTTCCAGTTTTGATTCTGCGAACTCGTTGAGGCCTTCTGTTAAATCACGGGGTTTCGGAAGCGCGTCGTCTTTGGACCAAGCTCTGGCAAACGGTTTAAATCTACCAGACGTTGAACCAATGGATTTGCAGTCCAAGAGCTTGCCACCAAGCACTAAGCACATTAAAAAGGTTCGTTCATTCGTTGGTAGGAGCGTGCTACAGTTTTATCCGTTACATTTTGTCGTGCGGAAATCTCACCGGACATGAACCTTCCGATCCGTGGATTGTTTGACACCGTACTGCCGAGAAAGGATAGACGTTTACTTCGTTCTGTTTAATTCAGGGTTCTCCAAACTTTTTTGTCAGATGGCCACATCGGCTGCCACACAACAGCTCGAGAGCCGGACATCTTTACGCAATGTGATTGTTTTGGGATATGGCATATTCTGCCAAATCAACAATTGTTTCGTCAATGTATTACGCTTTTGATTATGAAAAAATGCTTTTCTGGCCAGATTAAATGGTTTCGCGGGCCGTGTTTGTCCCGCGGGCCGTAGTTTGGAGACCCCTGATTTAATTCAATTATAAAATTATTAAATTCAGTTATACCAAGCATACCTGGCCACATTTAACCATTTCATCAGTAGTCTTAAAAGATGCTGTTTGTGTTACCGTAGAGACTGTTCCGTAATACCCAGTTGATCTAACAAGGCTATTATGGAAACACCACAGTTTTGTTTTCAAGTTGGAGGGGCGTGTTTGTTTACCATTAATATAGGAGCATCGATGTAGTTTTCATTTCAGCGCTAAGTTCTTTGCAGAGAAAAATCTTAACTTTACCTGTTACGGGCCATTTACTAGCTGTGGGTATGAACACGGTACGTTAAAAGACTTCATTTTTTTGAACCTGTGGACCCAAGCCCGTTCGTGTTCCACGGACTCCCTGTAGGTGAAAGTCAAACTAATAAAACATTCCGTAACAAATTGACTGATTTGCATAAGTTGTAAGGAAGCCTCCTGGTAATGGTGTTCGTTGATTTTAGTTAGGAATCGTTGCGATAGGCACTTTTGAGTAAATGATGTTGATATAATTCGTGAGACAAACAAGACATTTGGAAAACAACCGCTATCATTAAAATAGCATTGCCTGGCCTTGGTTGAGTGGTATTCCATTTCAGCGACTTGCAATGAGGTTTTTGCTTTACTATTTATTATCCCAGAAAACGTCATAATGTTTTTTTTGTTTTAAGCTGTTAGAAGTACGTATTTTCCTCGCGTTTGCAGTCGAAAATGTTTTTTTTTCTAAAAAATGTTTGCTCAGAATTACATGCGCGTGCTGCAAAAAATCCCATACCAAAGCAAAAATCCAGCTTGTCTGCATCAGGTCGGCTCACCGAAAAAAGTTTTTGTGAGATTGATTTAGGAGGAGATTAAATGTTTCAATATGTCAGTTCATGAATGGCAGTGTTGCTTTGTAGCAACTTTTTTGTCGTTACAGCAAAAACTAGATTCACGGGATTCCAGCGCTGCCAACAGCGCCAGTGGCAGCCCTCTTCCTCTCCGCAAACACAAAGATAAATCCGTGCGATCAAAGTCGGACATCCCCGACCACAAAGTTCTGATTACCAAACTGAACAGAGTGCAATCTGAGAAAGATGTTGTGGATGGCTTCTCATACGGTTTGTGCTCTGCTGGGTAATTTGACTAATGTTTTTGGGAAGATATAGGTCACTTTACAAGTAAGAACAGGTTTTGTATTGCCTAACCGTGTTTGTCTCTAATTTCATGCGAAGCGGCTGTTACAGATACAGCGCAGTTCTTCCACCTGCTAGGCTCCTTTCTTGTGCGTGTGTGTGTGTGTGTGTACGCGCGCATAAAGTTTCCGGTATTAATTTTGTGAACTTCGTTTCCAACAGAACCTAGCTTTGAAGACGAGAGGCGAAGAAGGCACCACTTCGCTCACTACGACTGGCAGAGCATGATGTTTTCGTTCAAAGACGTGNTGGTGGCAATGGAAAATTTAAAAAGAAAAAACACCGCGACAGGCGCCAGTAAAGCAGCTGCCCTCGCTGGTACGTTTTTCGTGCAAGCTTCGCACATGCGTCAAATGTAAAACAAACTGCCAGCTTGACTGGTGCGGTTGGTTCGCTGACAATAGGTTTTCATTGCGGTACCTTTTGGCCGACGTTTATCTTTAGGTGTAACTGGTGGCACCCCCAGTTCACAAGTGACTTACGACGCTCGGCTGGTTAATGCGCAGTGACGACTGGTCGCTGTCTTGTTCACCGCGGTTTGTTTATCAGCTGACGGCGCGGGAGAACGCTTTAAGCAACCGCGGATACGAAATCGTGCGTGGGAGTGACTCTTTAAGAAAATTGAGTTTCCACAATGACGAATCGTCAACACGCCAGCGTCAAATACTGGTAGTCATCGCAAATTGACCTAAATTGCTCAGACGCCGGTGACAAGGGAGTCTCACGTCGATGTCGTTCCTCTGGCGAAACAACCAATAAAGGGTCGTGCCGCCCGGTTGTGCTTAACCCCGGTTCAGCAGTCCAACGGCTGTCTGCAGATGTGCA
>JGI24158J21664_10012153_pt1 | contig 11424 bp, 8 predicted proteins | sample Ectturendosymbi3_FD_21664 | JGI IMG/M metagenome (IMG submission 21664)
ACGCAATGGTACTTCAAATCCTTTATATCGCTGGTGCTTGGACGACCTCTTGGCCAATTTCTTATGGGTGTAGCTAGCAGGACTTGCTTCGCCAATGTCATCTGGGATTTTCTGGATACATGGCCGAACTAACGTAGCTGGGATCTCTCGATTCGGAGAAGTGGATGACATTCAGGGCTTTGCGAATCTCACAGCTGCGCACTTTGTCGCGAAGTGTCACACCGTGAACTCACCGCAAAAACCCATCTCTGCCGCTTCCACTTGAGATAATATTCTTTCGGTCATTACCCAAGATTTATGACCGCAGGTGAGGATCGGAAAAAAGACTGATTTAAAAACTGACAGCTTTGCAATGTTTGAAGGCTCCAGTTTTGTCACCACAGAGCGATAAAGTTCACGCAAAACTGCGTTAGCTTTACCATTACGTGTATCAATCTCCCTGTTCCGCCTTCCGTCACATAAATACAATCACGGTACTTGAACTTCTCCACGTGCTGCAGTGTATTGCAGCTCACACTGCCTTGGTTTTCTAGAGAGACATAATACCTCGGTCCTTCTAGCGGTGATATTCCGGCTCGGTCGGACGCGGCAGAAAACCGATCGAGTGTACGCTGAAGGCCCTGTTGAGAAGATGCTAACAGGACCAAATCGTCCGCAAAAGTAAACGGTTGATCTTGCAGCTTCCAACATCGTCGACTCGGCTGCAACTGTCAATTCAATTCATATAAACTACGAAGAGGAGTGCTGACAGTACACACCCTTGTCGGAGTCCAACACCAACGGCGAACGATTGTGATTTTAACTGCGCCGACACGGACACAAACTTCTGAGCAGGAATACAGTGCCTTGACAGCCAGTAACAGGCGGCGTCAACACCGTACTACCGCAAAACTCCCCAAAACTTTTCACGAGGAACCCGGTCACATGTTTTCTCGAGGTCGACAAAAGACATAGACGTCTTCGGCATACTCCCAAGATTTTTTGAAAATTTGCTGGAGAGTGAAAATTTGGTCTGTAGTGCTACAGCCGGGACGTTGGCACTTGGCATTCTTATACTTTTCCAGGGAGGCTAAGGAAAGATATGCCCCGTTAGTTGGCGCATTCACTCATGTCTCTAAGTGCATGATCACCACAGTTTGCCAATCTTTCGGTGCCATTCCAGAACACCAGGCCACCTAACACACACGAGTCAGTCAGAGATCTCCTCGATTCAAGGCTTTGAGCATTTCAGGTCGGATTTCATCGCAGCCTGCAACCTTCCCAGGCTTCTATGCTTTGACAGCAAGAAGGACTTCAGTTGCAGTGATGGTATTTTCTTCCCTCAAATGTACCTCGTGTTTCCAGTGGTGTGATAGTGACTAGGTTTAAAAGATATTTGATATTCTCCGTCTGCCAAATAGGTCCTTCTCATTGCTGAGTAAGACAACATTTTGTTTTTTTGATGGACTTAGCAGTATCAGATCTTTTACCGCAAAGACGCCGGGTGGTTTGTCAGAACATTTTGTTTGCTTGCCAGTAATTGAAATCCAGTTTATGTCCGAAATTCTCCCAAGATTGAATTTTGGACTTTTTCACTGTTTTTCACTGCGAGTGCTGCGGACTTTCACGCCTCACTGTACCAGATATGCAAAGAAGAGACGGTTTTTTTTCTGAAGCCATACCTTGTAGGCTACTTTCTTTTCTTGAAGAGCATCTTTCACCTCTTGGTTCCAGCAAGGCGTTACTTTTTTTGCCATTATTCGCTACACCGAGTCGTTCTCGCGTCTGCACACCCGAGCAGCAAGTCAGCTGAAAATATGCAGAAATCAATGAGTGACCGTTACCCAAAGAATCTCTGCACCAGTGTACATCTCTGTGCTGGAAGAAAGTGTTGATGATACACAGTGCGTTGTTACAGCACAGTTGCAGCAGGAGTCTTCCGATATCATTAACGTCGACATCACCATGTCGGTCAGTCACAAGGATCGTGGATTCGTTAGTTTTAACCCTTCGCTTGGCGTCACTAATCTCTTCCACGTATTCCAGGTACAGTGCACTTGAGTTTGGATCGTATTCCTGTATCAACTACAGGGAGCGGCCCAACAGCTTTAAACTCAACATGCACACGGTTCACCCTAGTGCAGCGGTTCCCAAACTTTTTCTGATCGCGTACCATTTGTGGGCCTTAATTTTCGCGGCGTACCACCTTGAAAACACCTTGTTCCAGGAGAACTCATTCTCCGCAATATCATTCGATCAAAAGTTTGGCAAACCAGACTTGACACAAATGCGGCATGAACAAAATGGCTGTGAGAAATTATAATGGCCATTTTTCGAAACCAATAAGGGAAGCACACAAAAATGCAGGAATTTATTGACAAAACATAAGGAAAAACAAAATGTCTTTTTGTGTAGAAGAACAGAAGGATCTCGCGTATCACGTTGAAAGCCTTCACATACCACTCGTGGTACGCGTACCACAGTTTGGGAACCACTGCCCTAGTGGGATCCATTCATTAACACAGTTTGCCAGCTGAGGGCTTACAAGTAACCCCACTCCAGAAAAGTGTGCTGTCTCAACGCCAGAGTAGATGAGTTTCTACTCATCATCCACCTCAACATTGAACCACGAAGGTCAGTTGAAAAGGTGCCAACAACGCCAGGGGATATCGTTTGGCTTCTTCGACCAGTTCGTGCTCTTTACCAATGAGTGAAGTGATGTTCCAGTTTCCAACCACTAGCTTATGGCAAGATTGTTGTTTACACATGGTTTTCAAGCCTCCCAGAGCAGAAGCATTCTACGCTGTTCCCATTCGCCTCTCCAGATGTGTGGCGAGCACAATGTGGGGTCTCCACTTGTGGATAGCTGATGGGAAGACTGTCGTAAACTTTTCACATGGGCCCCTCTGCCTTAAGCCAGAACGCAGTCCTTGGTGACGTCTGTGAATGGTTTTGATCGTTTTTGCTTAATTTTTGGTATAGAAACTGCCCAAATTATGACGGTAGGCAAACCGGTCGCGTAATATACACATTGACTTTTGTGCTATCAGGGGATACCATTTGAAGGCGTTGCCGTGGGCACATTTGTGTAGGAGAGGCCTCGCATTGGGTCTACTGCAGACGAAGTTATGTGGCAATAACTACACCCGAAAAGGAGAGGCTATGGATAGTGCTATCACTTTTCTTAACCGAGAGGGTGGACAATGTTTTCGGTCCCTTTATGCCAAGATGGTGACTTTTTTAAATACACTATTCTACTAATGAGTGACAGCAACAAATTACACAAGTAATGGGACTGTGCAATATAAATCTAAGGTAAAGCACAAGATTCTACTTCAATAGGAGCTGATGATGCCTAGCTACAAGGCAAAAAATATACTCCGTTAATATATTAGTGTCTGATTCTTAGCTGTGAAAGGATTCCTTTCGTTATAGACAGTAAAGCATAAGTAACATTTTTGACATTCGTTTCTAGCCAATTTTTCTGAACTTACAAGCAAAAATGAAGATTTTTTTCATGCTTCTGCAGTGAGACAAATTAAGGAAGTAAAAACACTATAGGTATTTCCAAGCCATTTCCAGATGCACTTCAAATTTATATCATTTACCCATCATTGGAAAACGTTTAAGCAAAAATGACGTTCTTAACACAGAGTATTTACAGAACAGTTTTTACTGTCTTTGCTTTTCTTGTATCAGAGAAAACACAAACACAGCCTACAGTTTGACAATGACAGTATTCTTTCAACCAGCACACAAACCTATCTTCTTCAGGAAAAATCCTGAATCAAGCTCAGTGATAAAAATCAAATTGTAGATTAAAATATGGTAATACACTGTTGATAAAGGTCTGTACCAGTCATACTGCAAAATCGTTTCTATTCAACATGACTGGGTGCACAACATTAAATAAAAACTCCACAAAAACTGTTTATAGCAATATAAGATGTAGTTTGCAACTAAAATAACAAAACCAACCTTTGGATCAGAAAATTTGGAAACAATCACCAAAAACTTCCGTAGTTCATCAGCAATGGATTTAAAGAGTTTGGCCTGAAAAACAAAACAAGGGTAAGCAAATTCACATAAACCATTTGTCTGTTTGTGACAGGTGATCAATGTACGCACAAGGCAGGTGTTCTGTTTTGTACAATCCAACTATGCTCATGCCCGCACTTACACAAATTTACATGTGCATCTGTCATGCATTTGCATGCCTTGAAACAAAGGTTGCAATATAAACTTCTTGTTTATTGTCATAAGTGAAGCTACCAAAAAATTATAGTTATTTATAGTGCAGTTCAACACAATCCTATAAACAAAAGCAAAAACCTGTTCATCTGCAGCTCCTCCCAATGCTGCAGATGTAGACAAGTATGGTCCAATGCAATCACTGACATATGTGTCATATTCTTCAACAAACCTTGCCACTGAAAAAATAATTACCAAAGATTTGTGAAAATACAGCAAGGTTCCTCTTTTGACTCCCACAAAGCAAAGCACTCTAAGTAAAACTGGAGTCAGTCCTAAAACCATTGGCCCACGAACAATTGCCTTTTAATTTATACCAATTCATTTGGTGAAAACTCAACTGACTGCTTGTGCTCAAACAATAATCATACAGGGACAGGGGCAGTTTTATTATGCTCACTTCAGTAATCCTTTGGAAGGACGGTTACAAGTGGTCACTGGTCAGCAGCACTATCATCTGGGCTACACAGGTTGATTTTCACAAAATGAAAGCTACTTTTGTAGTTAATGCTGCAGTGGTGGCCATTCAATGGCAGCACTGCGTGTTAAACTTTTTCCTTGCACCCACCTGCTAATGCCAAGCACAAGGCTGGACAGAATGCATTTACTGTTTTTCAAGTTTACAGTATGACCCAAATCAAATACAACCTACTGGCTTTAGTGGCACATACCTAACCCACTGGACCATCTATCTGGTTAATCACTGATTTACCTGAATTACTAAATATTTCTAGCCAGTTGGTTGTTGATTTACCATACATAACTTTATTTACTGATTTACCTAATATTGATTTTGCATGTGCTCATCAACACCTTGATCTTGGTAAAAGTGCAACATAAATAGTCTTATTGTGCTAGAGTTGCCAACAGCTAGTCAGTTCCAAGTCAAGCACACGATACAGTCTTGTCCTAAATGGCAAAGTGCATTCAGCTTTTCATACAACCTTAAATACCACAATAGAACTGTAGGAAAATAACATTAGCAATATATTGCAGCAAACTTGAACATCAAAAGCTATAAGCAGCAAGAATGAATGACTTTCATCCGCATGGCTAAGCATAACATATTTGATAATATTTGAAAAGCATTGGGTAAACATGTATATTCCTGCTTTATGCTTGCTTTAAATGTTTTTCATAAATTCCTATTTTGGTAAAAACCAAGAGTTAGGTGATTATTATCACTCATCACTTGGTCTATGCTAACTGGTTTTGAAAAAATTATAGGTTATTCCCACTCCCAAGAAGACTCAAGCAACATTTGAAGAAACTATGCAATGGTGGGTGATGTTTCCTGGATTAGTTGTCATATACCAACCCCTCCCAAAAAGTACATAGTCCGCAGAGACTTTTTGATTGAAGTACAATTTCACCTTAGCAAATGTGTTCTTGCACATCATTTCCAATGATATAGACAACAATTTATGTTTGGACAAAATGAATCAGCATCACATGTCATATTGTGGCTATTGATTACACTAACAGAAAACAACATACCTCCTTCAGAATCACCACTGCCTCCACCAGATCCTGATTCAAGCTTCTGCACACAAGCTTCTAATCTTGTAATAAGACTTGCCAATTCACCAGTAGACGCCATTATATTTTATACACGAAAGCCTGCAGTGAGTCCTTAACAAATGCAAATACAAGAAGTTACAGTAAACCTCGGTTGATTCGGATGCGGTTAATCTGGATCTTCGCCAAAACCAGATAAAACTGGTGGTACAAATGATTTCTTACGTTTTTCTTTATAAAAATTTTCAGTTTATCTGGATTTTTTAATCCAGATCTTCGCCAATACTGGATAAAATCTGCTCTTTTCACATCTTGTTATCCGGATTCTTCAGTGAAGTAAATGCACTAATTGGTCTCTAGGAAAGATTCGGCAGCTTTCAGACCCAACACATGTGTGCTCACGATCAACAATGAACATCATGGATTATGATAACAGTGGCAACAACTGCAAACAACATTCGACTGATCATAGAGACGATTATTGTGTCACACACGGGCATAGCATATCACGTTAAACATTACTTCTGAAGGCACGCCGCTGCACCAGGGTTTCATTCTATTGATTAGTGTTGAGTTTGCGTGTGAAGTGTAGAGCATTATCCCTGAGCGTATTGTACTTGGTAAGATGTCTGGCGGGCATTACCTTCCAAATATAGTAACTGCTTCAGGACCAGTCACAAAAATCTCTGCATCAGTCCAAAATCTCACATTTTTGGCAGCCAAGTAATCTAAAATTATGAACTTACGATTGTTCATAACTGCCTGGATATGGCGATTACTAATCTGATGCACCATTGTAAATACATCAGCAAATTCGGTTTGCTTCTGCGAAAATCTGCTGTTGTGTCGTAAACGTGTTCACTTTAAAAGATTCTCTCTGATATCTCAGTACCGAAATGATGCCAGGCTGAAGACAACCATCTTCGGTTAATCCGGATCTTCACCTAAACTGGATAAAATTGTCGGTCAAATCGAATCCGGATTAACCGAGGTTTACTGATTGTATATTTCATGCTGTCATAATGAACTACTAGTACATCTGCCCTATTTAGAAGCATAACTACATGGAAAGTAGTTTATCAAACATCCTTACAACAAAACTAACATTTCTTGTATTGGTATCAGTACAGCTGAAGCCACCCACAGTCCAATATAATGGAATAAGCAGCGAACCTGAGTTTGCATAACTGGGGTTAAGTTAATAAATTAAAGTGTTTCATTATTGTACTTTTTTGCCCAGTGAGAGCATACATGTGCAGGGCTTGAAAAAATGTAAATTTCCCTGGAAGCTTGTTGAAACTTCCCGTGGGCCGCAAGTTGAAGACAATCGCTGTTTTATGATGTCATAAAAAGAATTTGTTTTCTTGAAAACGTTGCACTCAATAGCCTTAACTGTCACTGCGTTTACATAGATCAACCTGGATTGATTCAGCCAACTAGCATTGGTTCACATTCAAGGCGTAAACGGTTGCATTGCTGCAGTGTACCATGCTGCCGCTCAGTACGCAAAAACGAGATACCGAAGGGTTGCTAACTGCTGGAAGCGGCAAATCTTTGCCGCAAAGTGGATTCTCACCCCTAATCCTTGCTTAATGCACTTCTGAAATTTGTATTTTGTGGGCACTATTCAATTTACAAGGAATTTTTTAACTACATTAGAGTTTTAGATAATTTATTTAAGTAATATGGACTGCTTGCATGAAGCTTCGTAACAATCACCGGCATTTGGAAAACCATAACACGATTTCTAACAACCAACCAAATCGTAGTTGGTAGACCACCGAGAGACTTCTAGACATCAAACTAAAGATATCCTATGGATAATAAATTTTAATAATCTCTAACGCATGTGTTACAGCAAGATTGTACGTAACTCGCACAGCAGGATCGAGCAATTCCTACTCTCAAGTAACGTAATCACGGCATGTCTGCGGGTCCTACACAGTATAAGCCAGTGGTTCTCAACCTTTTCACTGAAGGGAGCCAATCCAGATCCACAATTTTGTGAGAGAGTCGCACTAAAAAAATTTTAACGCAGTCAATTCACACATTTTGTTTCATTGCAGAACGAAGTCTGTTACACAAAATATTAGAGGTTTTATTCATAGGCACAGCCAGGGTGCGCATGGGGCCATTCTCACCACCAACTTTTAGAACATACAGTCGTTTTGTGCTTTGAGAGGCGGTATCCCAAACAAAACAGTGTTAACAGTTTGGTTTGGCCCCCCATTTTTTTGGTCGCCTCCAAATTTTTGGGCTGATTACGCTACTGAATTTATTGAAAGACTGCTGAGAACCACACAAAAGGTGCTTGGAAGCCGCATGCGACTTCCAAAAAAGTGGTTTTCATGTGCTAGTTGTGCAGCATTTGAAGTGATTGTGGCGTCGTTGTTTTTTTGATTTTATTAGAAATTTTTAATAAGAAAGAAAAATCCTTTTGGCCATAACTTCTCAACTGCTAAGACAAATCTGGAATGTGCCACTTTTTTGCAAAGTTTACAATGCCATAACACTCCAGGCGATTGAGCTAGAGTGTTATTCAAACCCTTTATGGATTCAGCAAGTCTTCCAGTGCAGACTGAAAAAAAAGTTTCTCGTTTTGGGTTTTCTGGGGGTGACATCACAATGAGGGCATGTTTTCATATTTTTGGCCGAGTTTACCTGTCCCTGGGTGCCAACCCATTGAGCCATTTTTTGGCTGAGGTTTTTTTGAAAACTGGCCTGTGATCTGTGTTTTTAGAGTCCTTGATTGACTTTCTAGTAAATCTAGAGCCAAAATTATGGCCCAAAAACCAGACTTTTGACAAAAATAAAGTTTCACAAAATGTATTATTAGCCATTTCAGACCAAATTTTGGCCAGCCATAAAACTTAGCAGCAGGTTAAGCTATGCAAACCCTCTAAAGACTCGTGAAGTCTTGTACATTAGAATGAAAACAAACATTTTAAGATTTCGGTTTGGGTTTTATGGTTAATGACATCAGGATTGGGGATGTTTTGCATTTTTAAAATTAACATCATTGCCGATTGAATGAGCCGATTTTGTGGCTCAAAGATTTTTTCGATTCTAGGCTAGAATACGAGTCTTTAGAGCCCTTGATCAACTTTCTAGCATTTATGGCTCAAAAGTTGTGCTAAAAAAAAACAAATATCTTTGGAATTCCCTAGGGGATTTCTCTAATTAACACTTTGACGTCTGGTAGGTTTCGGGGATTTTCACGCCAAAACAACCAGATTGCACGTGGCTTTGCGCGAGCGTAACTCTAGTGATGAAAGCGGTAGAGAGCTGATCAAAGGCTCAAAAGACTCAGCAAGCCTTTTAGTCTACACTTAAAAAAATGGTTTGGTTAGGGGATGCGATTTTTTTATGAGTGATGTCATAAGTGGAGGACTTTTAGGCCACCTTGGCCCAAACCATTAGATGGGAGTATTTCGCTGAAGTTTTTGTTGGAAACTAGGCTACAATCCGAGTCTTTTGATACTTTGGATGACCTGCTGGGGTTTCGGGTTCAAAAGTTATGACCAAAAATCATAAAATTATTTGATTAATTAGTTAATTATTTAATTTGTTTATTTTAGATCATACCTTTTGAACCAGAAATGTTAGAAAGTCGATCAAAGGCTCAAAAGACTCAGTCTCGAGCCTAATTTCCAATGAAAACTTCAGTGAAATACTTTGGCCTAGCAGTTGGGCCCTAGGCAAGGTAACATGAGCCAAAATCACCCAAAAATTACTTCACTTATAACGTCACTCACAAACAAGCCGCACCCCCAACCAAAAAATTTTCTTTTAATGCAGACCAGAAGACTGGCCGATCCGTTTGAACCCTTGAACAGCTCTCTAGTGCTACCAGCGGAAAAGCTATGGCGTTGGTAAGGCAACCGAAAATTGCTGGTTTTAGGCCGAAATCCAGGTACAATATATTCGTAGACCGGCTCTCAAAGTGTTAATATTCTGTTATTTTTTCCATAACTTGTCAAACAGAAATGCTACGAAGTCAGTCAAATCCTCTAGACTCATATTATAGCCTAAAATCCAATATAACTTTGAGCCACGAAATTGGTTCCATTGTTGAACTCCCACAGGATGTTGACGCCATCACATGTTTTGACAAACTTGTCAAAACATCCTGTGGTTGTGAAAACATCAACAGAAAGCCCAATATCCTACACTCAATTTTTTTAATTCTAAACTACAAGACGTCCCCATCTATAGAGGGTTTGATCAGCTCTCTAGCTCAATCTGCTGGCGAGTGATGGCAATATATAATATGGGTGTAAAGTACCCAGGGTCAGCATTTGTGAGAGTACAATTTTTTTTACCAATTTTAAGTTTCTGATCCATGATTTTGGCTCCAGATATGCTAGAAAGTCAATCAAAAGCTCTGAAGACACAGATCACAGCTTGAAACTTGAGCCAAAAAAATGGCTCATTGTGTTGGGGCCCAGGGCCAGGTACAGATGGCCAAAATGTTACGAACACTTGCCCCCATTACGACGTCACCTACAGAGAATCACAAACCTAAAACGAAAGAGCTTTTTTCAATCTGAACTAGAAGACTTGCTGAATCTGTAGATGCTTTGAACAGCTCTCTAGCTCAATCGGCTGGCAAGTTATGGAGTTGCAAAAAGTTGCAAACTTGGGTCAAAAAAGCGGCCCGCCCAGGACTTAAAGGGTTCAACGAAAAAAACAAATTAATTGCCACTTAAAAATTTTCTCAGGGCCTAATGACCTCATGGGAACCACCCGTGATGCAAGGCTACCCCACAAAATTTGGAAACCCAAACTGCCCAGTTAAAAAAAAATAAAATTAGAAGACTTTCCACATCTTTAGGATGGTTCAATTAGTTAGCAAGATATCAGTTGGCAAATTATGACAGAATATGTCTAAAGCACTTAGCAGCTTGCATGGGCATTAAAGCATGATATCTTGTATTGCAACTGCAACCTCTGGGTTGGCGTTGCGTTGAATGTGCAATTAACCACGAACGGGATGTACGCGAAGAATAACACCCATATATATGTGGCATGAACAAGCAATAATAAAGTGATATTGGTGAGTGACCTGTAACAATGCTTGCGAACCTGGCGAACAGTTGACTGTATTTCCTGATGGTAACAACAAGAGTGATCTCTATTGTTGCTTGCTACCACAGTGTAAAGCTTTGTGCACTTGCCGATTAGGTTTTTCGATCGCAACACTTCACACATAATGTCACAATAAATGACGAAGCAGACTTTTTTACTTACTGCAGGCTTGGATATGGTGTCAATTGACATATTTAACAATTTACACATTTTGAAGCATGATGAAGGTACAGACGACTTCGGCCAATTGCATACTGGTTAAATGCATAAACCACTTTATCGCATAGGATTCTAGAATCCCAAACCAAAGCCATTCACATGTGAAGAAAATAGTCCAGTTAATCGCCTACTGATTATTTGCATAAACCAGTTATTCGCATAGAAATGTACCATACATTTCTAAACTTACAACACTTACTCGCATAGTTAACTTCAAAGAGTGTAAAGCGCATTGCTTGGATAGTGTGAAAACCTGCGGTGCCATTAATCCTATTAAGCAACTGTTGCCGAAATGACTCCCTTCACCAACGTGCCAAAATCAACACAGCGTGTTCTACTTCCTGGCTTCAGCACATTGTATACCAGGCT
>JGI24158J21664_10012154_pt1 | contig 11424 bp, 8 predicted proteins | sample Ectturendosymbi3_FD_21664 | JGI IMG/M metagenome (IMG submission 21664)
AACAGTGCGTAATTTTTTCTTTTTGTTTCATATGTCGACTTTTGCGCAGGACTGAAGATGTGTAACACACGAAACTAGTTTCCTTACGCAATAAATTTCGATAGATTCGCTTGGTGTGGGTCACTGATGTGGCTTTACAAACATTGATTTTTAATTTCATAATTGTTTGTTTGTCGCAGATGACAATCCCACCAATGAGAGCAGCGTTGCTATGGCACAGTGCGTTTCCACGACGACCACAGACGCGCAGTTGTCCACTCCCATTCAGGGTGACACTGTTACAGGTATGTGCAGCGATGTGTGACATGCGTTCCACTCCACTGCCCGTTAACCGCGCAATATTTTGCGCAGACCAGCGCTCCACTCCGCCACCTAGTGTTAGCAGCACGAGCCAAATCAGCAGAGATCCGGGTCCGGACAGGAGCGAGGAACCCTCGAACGAAGGTTGGTGGTGGGGGGCAAGGTTTACGTTCAACTAGAAAGCAGTGAAATGGCACGAGATGGTTTGGGGTTAAAGTTCAAATGAGTGGTTTCGCTTCGATCAACATGTTATGTTTCAAGAGAATCGAGTTAAAACCATTCTGTAACATTTTCACAGTTTGCGGTTCAAGTGTACGCTGATGACGTCATATGTAACGTGTTTATTGCGTCATAGCTGTGTCATCCACTACCAATCCTCCGTCACTACCCCCGTCCTTTCCTACCGCCGACCTTCAACCTTCGACGTCATCCGATGACGTCACCTCGAGCAGACCAAGTGACAAGCGGAGATCGAGCAACCCCTCCAAATGGACCATTCACGACGTCACAATGTATGTGAAAGAGAAAGAACCAGCTTTGCACCAGCATCTTCATCTGCTCGAAAGACACGTAAGTTGAAACGTTCTTCTGCATCACTCTGTTTTCTTCCTACCTTAACCCCACACAAAGCAAGTGGCAACCATTGCAGGACAGAGTTTGGTTAAATTGTCCAGGATGTTTATGGCCCATGGTTTATTCACATCATGACCGACGGCCCCTGCAGAACCTAATGCTCCATTTTGTAGGTTCGTGAGTTAATTTTCCAGCAGGTTTGGCAGAATGCAGGAGGGGTGGTGGGGCTCTGTGTGGGGTTATGTGTGGGGTGGTGGGGTTCTGAAGTGTAGTTTCCATGGAAGTTGAAGGACACGAAAACTTGGTGGAAATTAAAAACTAAGTGGCGTTCAATGAAAGGGGACATTCCCTGTAACAGCCAGCATGGTTGCTACAAAGGGTGTCAGTGCTATTCGTTAAATATTCACGTTGGAGTGACTGTCGAACATGCGAGTGCCAATCAATGCTCTCATCGGAAGAGAGAATCGAATGCCTGCTCAACACCTGCCTCGAGACCTAGTGCGGTAAAGCAGTGGTTAGAACAACAACTGGTTGCACAAGTGTTGGATGCAACCAGACTCGGTGTAGATCACCGTTGGAAGCTTCCACAGTTGTACGAAAATGTCATGACTTCGGTAACGAAGTTTTAAAAAGTTTTGGAACTGGCAAAGTCATTTTCTTGGGTAATAATTGACACGCAGCATGTGACAACGTTTTTCATGTGTGTGAATGCTGATTGGTTGGGTTATCCACGTGATTTCACACTTCAGTGATCAATCTTGTTGCAGGAGATCGACGGGGCAGCTTTCCTGCTTTTGAACAGCAACAACATTGTCAAGTACATGCAGTTGAAGCTGGGCCCGGCTCTTAAGCTTACATCTGTGGTTGAAGATTTGAAACAAACTATTTCGAGAAAATCGAAAAGGAAGTGACTGAAAAAATAATCGGATTTCCTTTCTTGCTTATTAATTTAATCAAAATGATCATGCTTCAAAATGTTGTCTTTCCTCGGTCACCGTGGCAACCACTGTAACTATGCTGCTGGTCTATTTATTTTTTTTACATGAACTGCTACTTCGTACGGCATGTACATCATAGCTTTATGATGTAACAGTGAGACGTCTATTGTTACACTTGTAAATACCGCGCACTTACTGTCGCTGTTGTGTCGTCAATCATGTCGCTGTGTGTTGTAACCTACTTCACAAGCTTTATGTCGTCTTGCCCGTTTGTGACGTGGTGTAAGGTACGATCGCTGGATGCGACCTTCGCATTGTTTTCCTCTGTTGCGCCCCCTAGCGGATATCAAACGCAAGGAAGACCGAGTAACCTCATGTTGATCACGTGATGTTGAGTTGATGCTTACCCATCATTCGTTGAACCTTTCGAGCGGGAAAGGTTGATACAAACAAGAAATAAATAAGATTTTGACTTGCTAGCAATGCAAGTCACTAGCATTTGCAAAATCGTGAAAATTTCGGAGAATGGTTGATTTTTTTGATTGGGGGGAAGGTTGTCACCTGGTAGGTCGTGAAAGTGATCGATTGTGAGTGAGACCCAGTACTTGGCTGGTGCCAATCATTCACACCAATGTCTGAGGACGCCAAGTAACAGTTTTTGCCGAGCGATAATCGTCACAGATCCCTTGTCGCGTCATAATGTTGCTTTGACCAGGAAAAACTTCGTTGCTACTGACGACGACCAACTGAACATGAACAATTCAAGATCAATATTCTTCTGATTTCTTCGACTTCAAGTGTTTCCGGCTTTTCTCTTCAGTGTTTCCCACGAAAAACCACATTTCATTAGTTGCAACACTGCAAACTTCGGTTGTCCGGGTTCGATTTATATCTGGAATGACTTTATCAGAATTTATCCGCAGGCAGTTTTTTCTAGCCTGACGTCATCTAGTTACCTAAATTGAGCGACAAAGACCCAGTGATAGGATTCGGTGGAAGTCGAACGAATTTCTTAGTGTAATTACATTGACATGTCGACGCAGTAAGCGTGATATCAGTCAGAAATGAACAGCCTGAGTGTGTGGGTTATTACCTGGCTGCGACAGAATCTTAATTGTGGCTTTCACAGAAGTAAAGTATAAACCATGCAGAGGCTGGAAACACATTGGCACGCGCAGTAGTTGTTCATGGCACACCTGGTGGTGTGACAATCAAGTGAAACAGCATCGAAATGTTTCGAAAATAATGCGCTACTTCAGCTTAGAATCCCATCTGTCATGTGCTTGGTCATGACAGGTCTGGGGCTAGCTGGTTAAGACTTGAGCAGATACAGCAGTCCCGTCTCAATAGTGCTGCATAAAATGAAGCAAATCCGGCTACAGAAGTAGCAGTGCCGTGCTGTAGTTACCGTTATCTCTGGAGCAGAGGTGTGCACCCCCCGGTCGGAAGCCGAGTTTTTTGACCCGCCGAAAGGTCCAGATTTTAAAGCAAGCATTACGGTTTTCAATGGATTTTGCCAATCCTCCGTAGGTGGCCAGCGAGTTGTCTAACCCGCAAAGCTTGACACATGCAACTGTGGACCAATCTGGTTATGTGCATTTGACCCGGCAGTGCTGAGTGATGGCACGCCCTTGCTCTAGAGCAGGGGTCTCAAATTGCTTTGTGGGCCACATCAGGGCTTATGAGGTCACACGCGGGCCGCATTATGCCGCTGACGCAACAATGGCGGTACTTGAACTTAACAAGAAACAGTTTCTACATCTTATTTCCTGCGAAAAGTATCATGAATTGTAGGCTCCTGACCCGTAGTCAGGCGCCTTAACCATTGGGCCACAGGACCACGTACGTCGCTTATCATCTGCATGCTTCACCCAGTGAAGAATAATCAGTCATAATTATCAAGCGTCAACCACGTTCTTATCCTTTGTGCTGACGTGCAGTCATGCATAACTTCGAAACAAAGCCCTTGCAGCCGTTCTTTTCAACTTGTCTGATTCATGACAGGATCCGACCACAAACAAAATTTAAAACCTATCAGGCTGTCTGTGAATAGCAGGACAAGATCTCGTGCTTGTTCAACCGATCGCTCAATTTGGGAAAACAAACACGTTCCTATCATCTCTTTGTTGATGAATGCATCACAAAAAGCAGCAATTGATGGGTATTCTGACTTTTCTGTCTGAGAGATTCATTGTCGTTTCTCATGTGAGCACAGGTTACAGAGTGTCATTGGGCGGGTTGTTCCACAGGCATTTATCAGAAAGGCGTTTAGATTTTGTGGGTATTTAGCACGCTGAGTTAATTGGTTGACTTCTGGGATTGCTCAGAACCGAAAAAGGCATTTGAAGTTGAAACAAAAGGCCCAGTCGTACCAAGGATGACGCAAAGATGCGCCGGCAGGAGGTTTATTAAAAGTATTCGTGTTTATCGAAGGTATCTCAGCAGCGCACCATCCACTATTAGCTTGTTACGCCACATTCAATTTGAATGTCATGGTTTATCTCGCACAAAGGCGTACGCGAAGGGGGAGGTTTGGGGTTAAAACCCACCCCTTGAGCTTGATATTTTACAAAAACTTCGTTATAAGGCGAATGTAAAGGGCTTGATTTTTGCAAAAATAAGGGGAGTGTGTGTAGAAGAATATGCCTATTATGTCAACAAACTTCTCTTGAAAACATGAATATGACGTCGCAAACAGTGTACACAAAACACAAATGTTCACCATATGCCACTGAATCAAACCCCGCCCCCATGAAAATTTTCTGCGTACGCCACTGACTGAAGAAGTACATGCTTAACTTTCAAAATGCTGAAGGAGTACATGCTTATCTTTCAAAATGCTGAAAGGACACATGGTCATCTGTCGGAATGCTGAAGAGGTACATGGTCAGAGAAAGGTTGGGAGTCCCTGGGCTAGAGCAATGGTTCTCAAAATTTTTGATGCCGCTGACCCAGTCACTGCACCTCAAACCGCTGCGAACCCCTTCGTTTTGTCAAAGTTTTTCAATTATTGAGAAATTAGATTTGTTCGCTTCTTAGCGTGAGCACTCCAACCGTCCCGGCAATTAGTAAATTACAGGTTTCTGCCTGCTGCCAATTACCGTCATCCAAATATAATAAAATAAATCAGTCCACTTGCAACATGAACATGTCAGACTACTGTTGTGGTGCGGTTAAGCTGAATAAAAGCTCAAATAGGCAGATAAAATCTAGCGAACCCCTTAAAGCATTCGTGGATCCCAAAGGGCTTCACGGACCCAAGGTTAAGAACCTCTGCTCTAAATAAAATACCTGTCATTTGATCTCGTTTGTGAGGTCTCTGGAATCGCTGGCCCCCCACACCAAGTTGACATGATGTTCACTTGGAATTCTAGAGTTAGTTTTTTAAAGATGCTTGGCACGGCACGAAGTGATTATTATCAATTTACGTAATTCGTGAACTGGGTGCTGCGTTCAAAGGACTGCCGGTCCCTGGAATGTAAACATCGTGACGACTCAGTGATAAACTGCTCTGCCCTCAACTCTAATTTTCTACGAACCACGACCATTTCGTAGCGAAGCAATTTAAAAAGCAGGTCGAAAAAAACAAGACAGAATATAACATAACACGGGTTTATAGAAAAAGACAACTGGTTTCTGTTGTTTAAATTTCTATTTTACGGAGCTTTCTTTTGAGGGATAAGCCCCAGAATGTAGACCATGATGACGGGACTGGCGTTGTAAAAACAAAATTATGACAGAAAGTTCATTGAAAATGTGGAATAGTTTCTGTTTTTTTGTACATGCTTCGAATCCATATGCTCAGACGTGCAAAAGCAATAATAGCGTTCACTTTTTTATGGATAAGAAAACCAGCCCTCCAATAAGCAATATACAAGGTTGGACAACGAAGCGTATCAGTCATCAAGTGCAGTCATGCATGTCGCAACTGAGCCTTCTTCTCTCAAAGGAATGTGGATCGCTTCCTGGTTGATGTTGTTTGTATACCGGCTGCTGTCGCTGCTCGAACGTGACGAACATTTTTTCCTGCATAAAAAAGGCTCGAATTGCGATCTTTCTCTTTTGCTTGCTTCAGTAGTTCAAGGCGATGCAGTCAACTGCAACACAGAGGTCAGCATTTGCGGCGAGGCCCTGCAAAATATTTCAGCACCCTTGAAACTTTCAGCCACACACAGGTATCGGTGTTCAGTCCTGGTTAGGCCTCGATTGCTTCAGTCGTGGAAACTCATTCATTTAGCCCCCCACCCCCTCCGAAAATTTGGTCCATTCCACACGCTAAGGTACTCGTAGTGAGTCACAGTTGGTGCAACTCATTGTGTGATGGAGGTACGCGATCACCAGGGGTGCAGTGGGGCGAGAACGCGTGGGAACGGCGTTCCCACACCTAATTCATGTTTTGCTTTAAATGAGTTTGAAGTTGTTTTAAAATGGCTAGTTTTTTGAGAACGTTCCCACACCTTTTTGTCAGCACTGCATCCCTGGCGATCGCCATCCTTCCGTAGTTTAAATCACTTCTCGTGTTTTGCAATATTCTGCATCCACGGACCAAACATAAGAAGCAAAGAACGCATCCAAATGTTTGCAGCACTTTAGAAACAATTGTAGGCGCACGAGGCGGGGGTTCAGGAAAGGCTCTAGCCCCTCACTTATTTTGCATTACGGGCATTTCAAAAGTCAGATTTGTATCAAAACTGAAATCTTTGTTAAACAAATCTGTTTCTCATTTAAATTCTTTTCAGGCAGGATAAATCTTCATTTGATGTGCCTTTTTATTACTTGGAGAAGTTGAAAAATCTTTGAAAATCTACTTTTAGGGCGTGAGCATATTTTTTGATCAAAACGCTGTTTTGGACCTCCCTCCCTCTCACGACTATGGTCATAACTATTCGTGAGGCACTGATGGCCATCTCCGCAAATCCTTTGCCATTTGGTTTTATCTGAGATATTCTAAGTTTAAAATTTTTCTTTTCCATTTCAGTTTTCACAATGTCGTCTTTAACAATAAGAAATCAATGAAAAATCTTGTCAAACACAAAGTAGCCTCTTGTTTGGGAATTAACCCTTCAATCCCACACGGCACTGTTCGGCCATAACTCGTCAGCAGACAGAGCTAGAGAGCTGTTCAAACCCTCCGAAGATGTAAAAAATCTTCTAGTTTCGATTTTTAAAAATGTTTGAAGTTTTGGATTTGAACTATTTTGGGGAGGACACCCCACTTGGGGCAGGTTTGGACTTTCTGGAGGCCGCCATCGGGCCCTGAGCCCCAACACCATGAGGCAATTTTTTTCTTTTTTTAAAAACTAGGGAAAAATCCGCATCTCCAGAGTGTTTGATTGGACTCCTAGCGTTTGTGGTTCTAAAGCTATGGCCGAAAATTGATAATTGATTAACCAATTCCTTAGGGATTCATTAGCGGATTATTTGTTATTTTTCGGCCATGACTGAACTAATTTAACATTCGCAGTAAACCTGACATTTTACCTGCAGCACAAGGGCGCCACCACAATCAACACACAGGTTACCACGGCAGCAACTGTTCCCAGCACGCCAGCGATGGTTTTGTTGCTTCCGTCTTCAGAAACTGCAAATGATAATTTTATTTCACTTCATTGTTTCGAACAATCCAAGCAGTTAAGCGCAATAACTTAAAACCTCTCCATATATGGCAGTCGGGTCAGTCGTTTGACTTGATTTGATTTATCGCTGATATTTAGAGATAGATAAACGCATTTTGATGCGTCGTAGGTCAACTAATGTCAGTGTAAAAATCTAATCAATCTTCACTTCAACTGGTAAAGTGAGTTTTTAAATGAGACGCGATCAGATGGGATGACGAGTTAACTTAGAGAAGGTCGCGACAAATACTGTGGATGCATTTTCATATGTGCAACTGAGTGGGAAGTTTCTAATCTTCAAAACATTTGATGAGTCAGGAACAACATATTGGTAATGACGTATATTTAGATTGACGGCTGTGACCAAAAAAGAAAAATCATTCTGTAACCGTGTAGGACGTCGTGCCTCTGATACGAACTTGGAGGACTTTTAAAAAAATATTTTCTGGCTTTCGTTGTTAGTCCTAAAGATATGTCGTACGTTCAACTCAGCAGCGACAAGCAACCTGCATGAGAATATATTTAAGAATCAGCCACATCCGATGAAAACAAAACCTCACTGCCACAGTCGATTTGAAATAAAAAAACATTTGAAATAAACATGATTTATGGTATAACTGAAAATGTCAGAAATATATCGAGAATTACAGGTCTTACTTGCAGGAAGCAGTTGTGTTAGTGTTGTGCATGTCACTGCAATGTGTCGTGAACATTTTATCAAATGCCATTTTTGTAACAACATCGTGGCAGGTCGGCCGTGAGAATGTTGTTACCTTTTCCTTTGTTGTTTTGTAGATTCAGTAACATTCTGTGAAACACCTGCAACTCACGTTCACCCACCATTTGCACATATTAAGCCTTCGCTGCAAACCTTCATTGTCAGCATTTCCAGCGCCGGATTTAGATGGTGGGGGGTCCCATGTGCGGATCGGATATAGAATCCTTAGGTAAGGGGTAGCCGATGAAGTCACTAGTATTTCCACGGATCATTAATATTTATGACGTAATCATGTGACGTCACAATTCTTAACTCAAGTGTAACAAAACTTTATGATGCAGCATGATAATTGATATGATTAGCAATTCGTGAAACTGTAGCGAAACCGGTGACCAGAAGCATCGTATTTACTTTTTTTTTATTTTGCTTGAAAAAAGTTTCTGGGCAATCCAACGTTTTCATCTCTAAACGTCAGTCCTCTCTCAGCAATAAGTTTGACAACAGAAACCAAACATTCTAGAAGCGATTTTCAATTGTTGGCATTGATTGACCTGACTAGCTGGCTCTGTATCAATTCTCCATAGTTACATCTGCGACTACATGCAATCGTGGCATCTTTATATTCCGTTGATTGCTCGTGGCTCCTCAGCGTGCTTCCAGTCACAGATTCCTTTTCTAATAAGGAAATTTAGTCGTATCCGCGCACATCAGTCCACACGTGAAACAATAAACACAAGTTTTTGAAGGAGGAAAACAAAGCCAGTTCTTTCAACGACTTCGGCGTTGTGGTTCTGACGACGAATAAGATTTGTGGTGCATTTCCGTGACAAGTTTGTCTTTTCTGTGTTGTGGAACATCATGTTTTAAAAATAAGTTTTCGTTTTTCAACCAATATTCCCGCATTTTTTTCGGTACATTGGATGACCAGAGACTGATATATTTGCCTCCGGTGATAGCGTCAGACAACTCATCCATCGTGTTTTTCGATGATACTTCTTGACGTACTGCACCGCTGGTTAAACTAGGTCTATTTTCATCGTTATGTTGATCTAAACCTGTCACAACATGTTCTTTGATCTTCTGCCCTCTTACAGGTTCTACAGAAATGTCTCCGCTGGATTTAACTTCCACTGTAAAATAGTAACTTGGATGTTTCTTGACTTGGCTGCAACATCTTCCTCTAACATTTTTGCCTCTTTTGGTTTTTAATGTCTTTTAGAACCACTTGGATAAGCTCTGCACTTGTAAAGGGGACGATCCCCCTTTTTTTGTCCATGTTCATTTAACTCAATAGTGCTGTCATATTTTCATCGCAAAAAGGGAGGACAATTTATGACTGTCACCAATGTGAGTGTATTATCTACACTTAACAAGTCAAATAACATACAGGCCTATGAAGTAAAACGTCCAGTGCTTCATTCAACACCCACGTAACAAAATCCCTTTAACTTATTTAGATCATGGATATTTTGCAGATTTCTTAAATTTCCTAAAAATATTGAATCACCTTTCACAATTTTATGAAACTGATTGCAGGAAAGATGTTTTAAATTGCACACCAGCTTTTAGAGTAGAAACTGGTTCAACCAGAAGGGTTTATCTTTATTTTCGGTCTGTGGCTGCATCAAGGAAAAAAATAATTCCATATTACCATAAAGAGCCATAATGTTGAAGTAAAACTGTGCAATCCTTATCAGTTCTTGAAGCGTTTACTGGTTTTGCAAGTTGCAAAAAATTTGTCCATCTCTCATGTTCCATCATTTTACAATAAATAGCATTTGGCTGATACTTCTTTTGCACGAACTCGAACAAGTGTTGGTATTGGTCAAACAGTTTACTTCAGCTTCATCAATAAACACGTTTCTATCAAGCAGATACTATCCACATGTTTCATCTTTTTCCCAATTAGTTGTTTGCAAATGGAGGAATCTAGTCAAAGCATTTGAATTCAGCAAATAAAGTGGTCCATTTAACCAGATGTGAAACACAAGGCTTGTACAATACAGATACACCTGACATGAACGAATCACAGTCATGATCCTTGACTTCGCTGAATTTTCTTAGGGTTGATTTAGCTTGGCTTGATATGTACATCTGATTGTTTCTCCTGAATCTTTGCCGTTACAGTGGCGAAACACGATACAACCTCAACAACTGATGCTTTTGACTTCTCAATATTCTGAACTTGCTCAATAAAAGCAACCAGAAATGATTGCAAATGTCTTAATGTGAACAGAATTCGCTCAAAGATTTTCTAAAAAATCGTTTCAGAACAGCAGTTGACTTGCCGATGGACATGAAGTGTGAATTTGAAGCTGCGTACAATTGAACTATCCTTGGCAAGCTGCGATAAAGTGATAGTCACCTGGTTACGCTAAAAAAAGTTTTAGTACTCAATATCCACAAAGTCACAATAGTCTTTTCAGTCTTTTTTGCGAACTGTGCCAATACAACTACACGTAATTGCGCGGCGCGAGTGCGCGACCGCATTTTGGCACCCCTGGATTCTCTATAATTACTAGAACCTGCTACACTAAGCTGTGTACAATACACTGATCACCGCATTGCGGTTAATCAGCGAAGCTAGTACAGTGTAACGGCGTCAGCAGGTCTGCACTCTAATGCCAAGGTCATTGAGATACTGAAAGAAGATTTACCACTGTTATGTAACGATTAATGTGAAAGCATTCCCGCCTTTCCAGCCGAGAATTAACTCAACCAAAACATAGATTAATTAGACAGCTTTCAGGCCCTCCCATAAACTAAGCTACGCCACCATCTGGTATCTTGTTGCAGGAGAGTAGGGACAGCTTACTGTATGCAAAAACAAAGTAGCCAATGACGTAGTTGACAGGAGGTAGAGGGGCGGAATGCCCCCCTGGTAAGCTAAATATGAAAACCGGGCCGCCACCTTAAGTGATATTACAGTTTTAGTATTCGTTTGGTTTTCAGTAGGTTGTTATTTACGTTTTTCCGATTATTTTCCGGTGATTTAGGGTTTCAGCATAGCTATCCACACCCGGATTCACCATCACTTCTGAAGTTTTTTCCGAGTGTTGGCTAGTGGGCCCTGCGCAGTGGCCAGTGGTCCCCTTTTAGCTAAGTTTTCCATCCGGACTCAAAGCTCTAGTTACGCTATTTACAGTATTATGCAAAATAAGAATGCAAAAGGAGGACATTTCCATAGCTTTGAAAGTTACGATACCACAGGAATATCTGGGATTTTCCAGGATAAGTGTTGAAATTAAAATTCCTGCGGAAGCGTGTTTGAACAGTCTTA
>JGI24158J21664_10012158_pt1 | contig 11423 bp, 10 predicted proteins | sample Ectturendosymbi3_FD_21664 | JGI IMG/M metagenome (IMG submission 21664)
CTGCTCATTTGGACACAATAGAACAGTTTGAATCATACAGCAACTGTATTTGATAGCAAATATGTTGAAGTTTTCCATCGCAGAGCGATAAGTGGTCTGTTTGTCTTTGAGCAAACCAGCAGTGGTGACGTTTCGGCTTTAATGCATCATCCAAATTCTGCCATTCATTCGAAAGAGCGAGTTTTTCTGATGAAGCGTAATTACCGAACGTCTTGGCTGTACACTCACATTTTTGGTACGTTAATAATCATCAACACGTTATTTGGTACGTTGATAATTAATTAATTGCATTTTTTTGTAATTGAAAGATGAGCGTAATGTAGAATTCATAGTTTGCTTCCGTTCTGTTTCAAAAACCGTATTTGACGATCAAATGCAAGTATAGCTTCTGCAAGTTGTGATAATTGTTTGTGCTGAACATTTTCCTGTTTCCGTAGCCAGTTTCTGTATAGAATACGAGGCTGCGTAAATGTCAATGCACGGAGGTGTCAGAACAAGCCAACAATTGTCAAGTACGCACAGAAAACTCTGCGAGTACTGCTGCGCACAGCGCGCGAGGTAAGACTGACGTCACAGCAGTGAAGAAAGTTAAGACGTGAAGAAAGTTAAGACATACTGTAATTGCTTTTGACCAAGGTTTAGAAGCGATTGTCGCTTTGTCACTTACACTTTTACGGGCAGAAATCATCTTTCAAAGACCCGTATGGCTGCTAAAGCCGGTGATGGTGGATTTGAATGCACTAACTGCGACTAACATATACTGAAATGGGTAATTTTTGCTGGGATTATGACAATGCTTACATTCATAATTTCCAAACCCTCAAGATCAATTTCACTGATGGCAATTCCATGTTGAACTTCCATCACATTGTGGTCCACAATGCTACCAATTTGTAACGATCAGCAATCGCAACCATCGGTAGTTGTCATTGTCACTTCGAGTTTTGTTGAGCACGCCTGCATGGTTTCCAAACGATGATTATTATTTTTTGCATTGGTTGGCAATAAAAATATAGCCTAATCTACACGGCTTTCTGTTTCGTTTTCGGAGATTTTCAGATTTTGTGTTTTCAATAAGAATTAGATTTTTTTATTGTGCAAAAATAGGGTTCGACAAAAGCTTGGAAAACTACATAAAAGTTCAGCATGTTCGTAAAGGTTAAGAAACACTGTTTCTACCAGTGCTGCAGTTGGACAAAGCGACCATCAATTTTCGGCTTCAAGAGAAACATGGCGTATGCCTACTTTCATCCTCTTGGGTCCCAGTACCTACAGGTCTCGGGTGAGATGTACCTCTTCCACAATCTCTCGTATGCCGTGCTCGGACCTGACAAAACTGAAACAAGAAAATACTGAAACCAGAAAAACAAGAAAATATTTGTATGACATCGTAGACATACAAAAGAAGGAATGAAAAAAGGTTGGAAAGTGTGAAAAACATTAAGCTTTGCGTTTTCTTTATTTTGTACGTTACAAAAGTGTTAAAAAATTGTGAAACTTCCCCTTTATGGCAAATCTTTCCATTCTTAGATTGTTTCCTCCAAATTTCAAAATAAAAGCAGACTGCAACTTCCTACAAAGTTAGAAAACAATTACATGGTGTGTGTGCATGGTGTACGCCACCTAGCGGAGACACTGTCTGGACCTTACCTGTTTCTATGTCAGGCATACTTACTTGAAAAAATTTAAGCAATCTGGGAGGCTGCTGCAAAATCGTGCAATCCAGTTGACAAAGCTTGCTTATTGAACTTAGGCTTCTCTAATTGAAAGAACCTTCACATCTGCATTGATGTTCTTGGAACAACCCAGACCAGGGCCTTACGAAAGGGACAAGGGGGGAATAAATTTCCCTAGGAGCCGAATGACTGCGGGGGCGACGAAAAATCTCAACAATGTTGCAAGTACTTTCTTTTTTGTCACAAGTACTTTCATCAGTGCAGTACATTTGTTTCAGAAAGACCTCAGGTTCGAACATGGGGCGCCAAACTTGCTTCTTGCCCTGGGCGCCATCTAACCTCGTTACGTCCCTGACCCAGACGCAGCAAGAGGTCACAACGCTGTCTGTGCTGCAATAGACAAACACAAATACGCCTCTAAAACGTATGTGTCAACACAAAGACTTATGAATGTTGACTGCCGTCTTATGTACCAAGAACTATTTATTTCTTGAAACAGCTTGACGACAACAGGCACGGCAAAAATGGAAAAAATGGTTTACGGCATTCCAAACAACATCGCGTGTTCCCACAGACGACAATACGCGGAAAGTCTATGGATTCTGTGCTTGGTTTTACTTGCTACGAATATCACATCAGAAAACCTTTTCGGCACTACGATTTGTAAATTTTACCAACGAAACGCATGGCNAAAAGACAGAACCAGGACTACTTAAAAGTTATCTACAAATACTGTAAAGGTCGTCAAGTTTGGGGGCGCATTTATCATGATCCTAAACACAAGAAACATTTAAGCCATGAAAATGAAAATGCACAAATATTCCGAAGTATTCTTGACGCTTCACAAACTTTCAACAAAACAGCAGTTTTTTTCAAAAGTTGCCCTCTATAGTGTACAACTTGTTTCGAAGAGTTGTGGGCGTATGTTATAGCTCTGGATTGAAGTATTCAGTGACTTACCAGAGCAAGACAATATGAAAAAAAAATGACAGCTTGAAATCAAGGAAGTCCCTGAAGAGCCTGTCTAGTTCGAAGAGTAGGCTGGGATAGTTTAGATCCTTTTTTACAAATATAATCTAATTTTTTTCAGTTCAACACTACGCTTGTCTCTTGAAGCTTCCTGTGTCAATTACGCAAATTTTGTTTCAAAATTATTACCGCACGTTCCATCTAAAATGGTGTAAGACAGGGGTGGCCAAACTGCGGCTCGCGAGTCGCATGCGGCACTTCGAACATTTGCATGCGGCTCTTTGAGCTTTCCGAATAATTATATATTTGTTTTTTTATTTCTATTGCAAAGTGTAGAAATTCTGCAAAATGGTACTGTGATAGCTACCACCTAGCATGCTTCACAGTACTATACTTTTTCAAGATGTTCCAAAAAGAAACATGATGTCACAGAAGCTTAGATTGCAAATAAATTCGTGTTTTAGGATTTTTAGAGTTTTATGTTGCGGCTCTTTGTAACTTGGGTTTTATGATATGCGGCCCATACACAGAGCAGGTTTGGCCACCCCTGGTAGACTGTAGGATATCAAAAATCATCCCCCGTATCCATATAGATCAGTGTTTCTCAAACGGGATGCCGTGGAACCTCAGGGTGTCATTTACAATACTACATGTTACGACTAACCTGCATATAAATTCATATTGAAATCATTAATGCGCTAAGCTCATCAATTAATACATATCATACACAAATAACACATTGCAGAACAGGCTGCGAACAAAGACAAGTTCCATCAATCTTACACAATAGCTTGTAAAATGATCATTGAATATAAATAAATAAGCTATAATTACCCGACACAAAAATTCAGTGCGGCAAGTCCAATACGAAGCGAACTTAGCGTCGCAATAATAACTATTGTTGATTTATCAACTCAGACCCCTACAATTTCATGTAGAAATACGCATTTTCGACACCTAACATGTCAATTGGCATCCGACCAAACAGACGTTGCGCCTGCGAAATTCCAAACATTTTGCAAAACAACATGTTTGACACACTCCACAACAACATGAGCCCTTTCACATTGCAACTTCAACAGACTATAATGTACATTTGCACTTACCTAGTGTTAGCGTCTTGAGCCATCACCATAAAAATTTCAACTTTTTTTCCGTCACTAAGTTAAACTAACACTTGCAATGACAATCACGTGGTAATCAATCAAGGAATCAAGCTTTACTTAACACATTTGGCAGTAAGTCAAAAAATCGTGATTCCCAAAAACGTGCATCTTGAAAGTTTGATATTACAAAACAAGCTCAAGACCGATTTAGCTCGAGAACAACGAGCACATGTTACATCATTTGCCCATAATTTGTGATTTATTTAACAATTGCTATTCTGTTGTTGCAAACTATTCACTACATTTAAGTGGAACCAAGAATTTTATTTCTCACATGTGAATTTTTTTTCGCTACAACAAGCAACACAACAACATAAGAACATTAGTTTCTATACATAACCTTTATCTTAACGTTAATTGCTAATCCTGCAAATCCCAGTCCCTTTCTGGACCAGATGCTACACCGCTGGGATATGAAACTACTCACATCCCAAGACGGTAATAGGTAAGCAGACAAATTCCAATACTAATGACACACGTATGCGATCTTTAAAAATCGATAGTGTCACTAAATCTCCGCAATATGGTTCGGCAGGTTTCCAGAATAAAACTTACACTCAGCCATACTTCCCACAAGGAAGGTATTGCAATTCGATTCAAGAATTTGATCAACATTGAACATGTCCATTTATACGACAAATTATCTAGAATCCAGAATTAAACTCAACCACTTTAAAGTCCGGAGAAATCCCACATAAAAACAACAGAATTGAAATAATCAAATTCAAAACACTCAGAAACAGACGATATAACATCCGAAATGCTTATATCAAAAATTTCCTGATAGGGAGAAGCATAAATGCTATAGAAAGCATTTATATTTGCGATATCTTCTCACCAACCGCACATAATATCGCAGGATTATATAAAACTTTCTCGGGGATAAATGAAACAATATAAATTCATTTCGACCGACACAGGCTCACGTAAAATGTGCAGTAGGATCTTTAAAATTAGCAATGAAAGAATCGGGAATTCTCCCAGACATAGAAAACAACAAACCATTAATTGCTTAGGCTAATGCGTGTTTCCCACCAAAGAATTATACTGCATGTGGAATTGTAACGTAAAATCACGAAACACCTAGGACAAAGAGAGAAGTTACTCTTACAGTAGTCGTACTAATCTCTATCCTAGTAGATGCATTAGTAGGTAGCATAATCCAAGTTCAAATGAAAACATATAATGATAAGTTAATGACAAATTTGAAGACTTAAAAAGTCGATCCACGTTACAATTAAATCAAGTGGGAGACCAAGTTACTGAGTTACAAACACAGCAGCTTGAATTGGCAAATGCTATCGCCACACTCTCAAGAGTAACAGCCAACTTAGCAAACAAACAACAAACATTAAAAAATTTCATGTTTTCTTTTATTAGACAATTTCTCGAACAACAAATTATAACCACGAGAAGGTCCATTGAAAACAGAAAATTAATTTTTTGCCAAAACGCCCAAGAGACACAACGCCCCATAGACGAACATAATTCTCGAAAACTAATTTTTCAAGCACTAAAAACATCGAAAAACACCTTATCTGAGAAACAATACAATTTATCGAAATCAAATTGTAGAAGGAATCACACGTAATACTGAAAATTATCGATTAATTCAACAAGGATGTTAAAAGTTTACAAATTGGGTCAAATAGTATCCAGTAATTGCAAGAAACCAGTCCTATAGACGGAGAGAATTTGAAATCTTGCAAAAAGCTCACAAGCAATAAAAATTGAAACTATTGCTACAATCATTTCCGAAGGAATAATAGTACTCCCCACTGCTAAAAAATAATTCTTCGCCAGAAAACGCGAAGATGCGAAAGAAAATACGACAATAAATTAACTAACACATCCACACTTCTGGAAAGAATACGATAAATACTATAAGAAATAAAACATACTCTCACTCCAGATATTTCACTCTAAGTCCCCCAAACACTGATTACATCATGGTTCAACGTAACTGCATTGATCGGACTTTCACTTATTATCCTCATTTTTCTGATGCGGAACTTCGACGCCATGCGAATAAGAATCACAATATCCTCCTCTCATAAATGATCAAAAAGAAGACATCCTAAGAAACAGGAAAGACATGAAGATTCACAAAACATTTCACCCACAGAGGATTTCACTTCCAATTTCACCCTACCAGAAGACTACTTCCAAAGTATAAATTGTTCCTCTGGATACGGATCAGCTATAATCAGCAACCCAATTAAAGAAGACGAAGAAATCCCCAGAGATCGATACAACACCGAACAAGAAACGGGAACCACTTCTTCACCTGAACACAATCCACGAAAGTATACCTTGAAGAAATAAAAATTGATCAGACAATCAATTTCCGTGGACCCCTTAGGTATGTTACTGGCAAGTTTGCCTGAAACAACTCATTTTATACGCAAAACAAACCATGCCGTAAAGCCTACAAGCCTGAGATTTTCAAAACAAAGATAACGAATTTCAACCAATCAAAGTCAACTATTAGTCAGCTGACCTAACTGAAAACGACTATCCCAGAACATTAATTTCAATTTACCCTGATAAAAACGTCACCGAAAGTCACGAGACACTAGCTGAAAGCAGCTAAGACCAAGCACGATCGCGGAAACGATAAATCACATGAGACGAGCACGAACTGGTGACGAAAAGGGGAAAACCCGAGCACCCACAAGTGCCTAAAGGCATCAGAGGTTTATGAGGTCAACCAATCATCAGGGGCGTTAACAAATAGCAACCAATCAAAACACCGGAAATAAAGGGATGTTGACAAACCTTGAAGTGACCTCAAGTATAAATACGACCACATTTGGGTTAAAAGACAGTCTTTTTCAAGACTCACTCCGCCTTTAGGTCCAGGGGGCCAAGGTTAAGTTGTTACGGGAGCCTAAGCGCCAGTAACGATCAGGAAAAACTGGGTTGTCCGAGTTAATCTCTGTCAGACTAGCTCAGAAATGTGGCTTGTCCGAACGAAACTCTGCCAGATTATTTCGTGAAAATCAGACTATGAAAGTGAAGTTTTGCCCGACTGTTTTGTGAGAACTAGATTGTGAAAGTGAAACTTGTCAGTTTGATATATGAATACTGTACTGTATTAGCGTAGTTTTGTCAGGCAAGTTGTTCAGGATTAAAACGTGTTTATGACTAAATTCTATCTCCGTTTATTTGCTGTACAAGTCTAAGTCCAGTCAATTGGTTTACTCTTTTCAGCCGTTGAAGGTTTTACCTTCTTCCGCTTACCACCTCGGGAGGCCGTATAAGAGGTGAGCAATGCTCTCTTTTATGCCCAAGTGGTCACACCACACTTGGGTGAGAGTCACTTATCGTCGCATCACGCACAAACACCTTAGTGTTTGTCGGTTCCTGCTCGGCATGTCGATTGCATTTCTTTGCAGTCCGCTTGGGTCGAACTCACCTTAGCAGTGGTCATTAAAAACTACTTTGATCATTCTCTGGATCACCCCTCTTTACTGAACTAGCTTTCGACTGAAAACAGCAACATTCGAAATTCTGATTAATGATAAACTTTCCCCTGAACCAACGTTCCTTGCCGTGCAGAATGAAACGCAACTCGCTAGCAGTAAAACGTGAGCATGACCATATCAGTTTAGAGTCAACAGATTGAATGCGTACTTACTTATTGAGTTTATTCATAAATTGAAATGTATTGAGACATAGAAAATTGAGTTTTTTTTGCATAAGTAAATTGCTTGAATAGGGGAAGCGATCTAAAGTGATTGTTGATCTCCTTATCGCATATTTTAAAGAACAGAATTAAGATACGAGAATTATGTGAGCGTTGTGACATGTCAAGAAGTGCTTGAATATTACAAAGTACCATGCTTTAGTGAGTACCATTTTGTTTTATTCGAACATATGTGTCGTGACAAATAAAAGCTATAAAACTAAGAATTATGTGTTTCACTGGTGTGTACATTCTCTAGTGTGAACCGTTGAGAAATAATTAGTAATCGGGCAATTAGTAGGGTCTGTTAACCAGACACAGTTTCTGCGAAAACGGTCCCAGATTCAGTAATGAGAACCCACGTATTCATGTTATCTACTGAATCTAAAGCACAGTACGATGCCACTCTATAGAGGTCGCATCTTGTGTAACATTACTTTTCCTATTTTTTTCTGCCTTATTTGCATAGACTATGCATGCATGTATGGCTGCATATATAGCATAGTTGGCACATGCCAGGCTATGGTTCAGCAGGAAAGTTCTATTTTTTTCATTAGGCCTACTTGTGAAACAGTTGGGACCGTGGTGTTTTCCGTGGCAACCGCGAAGTGCACAGGGCTAATAAAGCCCTGAAGCAACTTCGGTTTGCTTTTTTGTCTTACTTTTCAGTTTTTTACACTGCGGCATATCTTTTGCAGGTTGCCTAACCATTGCCTTCGTATTGAAGATTTTTTCTTTCTCTGGTTGATAGAAAGTATTAGGATGCTTTCCACAGGCATTGTTGGGCTGCAGCATGCTGTAGCACACGTGTCAAACTGGTGGCCCGTGGGTCAAATGTGGACCGTCACATCTTTTTATGTGACCCACGAAGCTTAAATGTTAAGTCTCAGTCCACTTCGCTTTTGTGGAACAGTAGTGGTTGAAACCTGTTTATATAGGCGAATGGTGGTCTTTGCCATGTTATAACTATGCTATTTTAGTCATCTTGCCGATCTAATCTCCCTCTTTTTTTGAAAAGTTGTTCAGTTTTTAGGCTACTTTCACTGCAGCATAACAATCATTGCGTCACAGAGATGCTGGTTACGCATTAACGTAATTGATTGTGGAAGAAAACTTGCACCTAAGAAAACTTGATCGAAACAATTTGCATACTTCTGGACGCCAATGTGCACCCCATCCGATTTATGTTGTTCCTTGTTTTTATTCTCTTACCTGTGTACCCCAGAATTTGATGTTAGAATGCTTTCATTTCTCTCCCACTGCCGAATCTCTGTATGATTATGAGTAAAGTGCATTGTAGTTGGGACGTTGCTAAAGTGTTTTGCTCCTCTCAGTGATGATTGTGTACTAACACATATTCTGTAACGTTCTCTCCGCTATGGCATTTATGTACTCTTGTATTATTCGATTATGCTGGTGATATATACCACGAGTCTGCGACAAAATGAAATAAACATTTAGTTACATACACACGCTAGTTTGAATGTGCAGCAATGTATTCACTATGATTGCAGGTTTTTGCGGTCATGCAGACCAAAACCACATTTACATGTCTTAACAGTTCCAACTGGCCTTTTGAGGGCAAACATAATGCTCATATGGCCCTCTGAAAATGAGTTTGACAGCCCTGCTGTGCAGCAGAATGAGCGAAGGTCGAGATTAGCGTTGTATCTGATTAGCAGTGAAACGGCGTTGCGACTTCTTGGTGATTTGATGGCTATATATATATTTCCTAGATTTGCTATTGCGTATTGTCAAGCTTTTTCATTTTGAAGTTTTTGATAATTTCCATGTTTTTACGTTAAACTGATTATTCACAACTGTTACAAATTTCCGTTTTCGCTCACTCTCTTAGAGGTTCGCAACACCGTAGGTCGGTTAGAAAACGCAGAAAGGCAGTGAAACCTAGCAGCACGTCAGAGTAGCTGATCAACCATGACGCATTACTTGCTCTCTGTATAGAACTCTTATGAGCCACACTTTTTCTCAAGAGAGTTCCGAGGCATTCCTGAACTTTAAAAAGTCAGCATTACGCAGAACAAAAAAAACTCACTAGCGTGTTTAATCAGCTTGCTTTGAAAAGAACTTCGAAGAAAAATGGCTTCTAGAAAAAGAAAGTTGTTGGCACTCTCCCACTTTTTTTGAATATGGGTTTTCATAACAAAACTGCTTGCAAAAACAGTTGAAAGATAGTCCTTTGCAAAGTACTCCTGACGTCTCGTTGCAAGTGTTGTGGAATTATGTTCTGCGGTTTCACTGGTACACACACACTGTTTTTATTGAATTCAGTAAAAATTTTAAACACGGTAGAGGGCAAATTGTTTTCTGCATAGTAGCATAAAAACAAAGAAAACTTAGCTACTGACCACTTTGAACGGCTGAATTTAGAACAATTACTTTGCAATTCCTTTTTCAAGGAGTTGGTTCTTGCAAGGCTTCATAAAAAAATAACCTATGCAAAGTCTCGAGACAAAGAGCTCGAGACCGAGACCGAGACGAGACCTGAAACATTCGAGACCGAGACTTCAAAAAACGGGTCTCCAGACACGTCTTGAGACCGAGACCAAGTCTGGAGACTCCATCACTGCTTATTTACACATAATTCCATATTCGTTAGACAATTTGATTGCCATGCAACAATGTCAAGTTCGTACGTGATATGTTCCATAGAATATTCACGAATTTTGGCGCGCAAAGCAGATGATAACCTTTTCTGGTAGAGACCACTTGCAACTATTAACTAACAGGATTGACTGCCTGACTTGTTTTTGCGAAAGGGATCCACAGCTTTCCGTCAAATCGTTAAAAGGTCCCATGACATTGAAAAAGTTGGGAACCACTGGTCTAAGCCTTGCTGTTTAACAATCTGGCAGCACTAAAGCACCTTTCAGATTCCACTGAAGAAAATGAAATAAAATAAATGCAGAATTTTAATTTACTAAGAACTTTAGGCAATCTTTAGTTGCTTCATCAAATGATATTTCTTGTTGATTCGAGCCAAGTGTTACAGGCAAGTTGCCTGCAACAACTTTATTACTGTACAGAAAATAGACTTGTTAAATGACCACAACCCCGAAACAGCCAGGACAAATTCAAAAAAGGTTGCAGCCAATCAAAGCGGATTATTAAGTCAGCTGATCCTAAAGACAACGTCATTAAAACGTCAGCAAAGTCACAAGACTAAATCACAAGACACAAGCGAAATCACATGACGACTAGTCACGGCCAGGTGAAAACCCGAGTACCCAAAATTTACCTGGTGGTTCTGGAAGCATTTAAAACCAGCCAATCACCGAACAATTACGCAAGCAATAACCAATTGGAACACCTGAAGAAAATGGGAATTTCCAAGTCACATGACAATTTATGGGTATAAAAATCGTCTCATTTGGACTGAAATGCAGACTTTGGACTGAAAAATTTCTCTTTCCGTCTTCGTGTCAAGGGCCGAGGTTAAGTCGTTGTCTGTCATTGGGCTTTGAGCTCACTACCGACAATGATCAGGAAAGAGAAACTGGCTTGTTCCGCCTTCGTGCCAGTGGCCGAGGTTAAGACGTTGTCCGACATTGGGCATTGCGCTCACTTCCGACAATGATCAGGAATAGACAAGCGGTAACTCGCGGCTTGTACCAAGTGCCATGCCAGTTTAAAATCTCACAGAAAAATGGCTCGTCCGAACGGGATCCTGCCAGTTAAAAATGGCTTGTCCGAGTTAATCCCTGCCAGTCTGAACTGTAAAAAAATGGCTTGTCCGAACGAAGTTCTGCCAGTTTAAACTGTACCAGCGTGGCTCCGTTATCATAGGCGGATCCAGGATTTTTTTTAGGGGGGGGGCTCAAGGACAAGTTCATCCTGATGTGTACTGACTGCATAGCAGTGAAGACGCAACTGCTCAGGTAACTTTTTTAACAAACACGGTTAATA
>JGI24158J21664_10012159_pt1 | contig 11422 bp, 7 predicted proteins | sample Ectturendosymbi3_FD_21664 | JGI IMG/M metagenome (IMG submission 21664)
CCGNGTGAATCTAATTTATTACAGCAACTCAAAATATTGCAGGGAAATGTTGTGAGCAGTTTTTTTCTACGTAACATCAACGGTCAGGATGGCCGAGTGGTCTTAGGCGTCAGACTCAAGAGCAAAGCCTCTTCGCAGCAATGCTACGTTGGGTGTTCTGGTCTCCGAATGGAGGTGTGGGTTTGAATCCCACTTCTGACACTTTTTTAGAAAATCTTTGTTTTTTGTCGCCTTGATCACTGTAGGACAGATCTCAAAAGTCTCATCAAACCCTCACCTGTTCCACGCTAGTAATTTTTCAACGTCTATCCACAACCTCCCCTTTCACTGCACTGGACTGTCAGGGGTGTGACGCAATCGACTCGGGACAATAATACGAAGAAAACGAATGCGGCGATCTTGTAAAAAAACTTGAAATCTTGTATGGCTGCATTACCTTTGAAGAATAGAAATATTGGTGCACTGTTATGCTTTTGTGGTCAAATCGTACTCATTTGACATTTGAAGTTACTTGACGTTTGAAATGCCCATGAAAGTGCTATCGCCCCGTGCCGATGATGATTGGCAACGTGTGTCGTAATTCAGTTTTCAAATAAATTTTAAAGAGGCTTCAATGCACTCATTAACCTGATCACCTCAGTAGCTGATTTCTGTAAGCGTTCTGTCGAGCAGCGTTTTGGAATGATGCATAAGTTTTCAATATTTAGTGAGGGGCTTACTGATGAGATGACTGTGCATGCCTTACGTGTGAAAACAAAAGCTGTGCGTTCGGACTCCAATGTCATTGCATAAACAAGTCTGGCGGTGTGGTGGACGATCAAGTTTCGTAACTGCGGCCCATAATGGAATTCGCTGATAAGACAAGCTGAGTTGACTCGCGTGGCTCATATTTAAAATCGTTTGTTCATACTTCACCTGTGCAAAGAATTTTGCCATGTTGGCTGGAGGGACCTTGCGTGCTTCCCACATTTGTTGGAAGGAAATTATGTTGGTTTTTGAAATAAAAATATATTTCGAAATACAACAAGTTAGTGTTTTCGGGTCAGATGAGCTTGAGAATAATTGCTGAGTTGATGAAACATGCGCCTGCGCTCTTGAAACGGTTGGAATTGTTTTGGCCGTTACTACCTATATAATCAGGTTTTTCTGGTTACCTGAGCGGGGTATGCGTTTGCCTTGGGATTTTTTGTGAAGTGTTCAAGTTAGTTGAATGAATGCTTTCATTAACACAACCTCTGCAGAATTCCAGTTTTTATAACTGTGTACTGAAAGCTGGTTGTGTTGATGTGGCCGAACTTTGAAACTAGCGTCATAGATTCAAGCCTGTGCGTTAAATCCTTTCGCCACTTTGCCAAGGCAGCAAACAAGACATGAAATCGCAAGGGTGCAAACCTGTTGCTAGAAGTGTGGGCGGGAGGAAGGCGGCGCTCAGGATGTCGTCCTGGTGTTCCTTTCCTCCTTTCCAATCAGCAGGCTCCACGTGATACTGTGTCAGTGCACTTTGCCGGAAGACGGTCACCAGCTTGTCCCAGCCCGCAGTCACAATCGAGCGTTTCAACATCACAATCTGCGATTGTGACAAAACAGGTGAAGGAAACCATATCTCGTTTTCGAGTTTTGTGCAGCAGAGTCTTCGAATTTTTAATATTGTTCATCAGATAACGCCCAGTACGTAGGCGTTTCGTTACAATATTCTGCAGAACCACTGAATGAGTTTGATCCACGAGACGCCGTTCGTTTCCACAAGCATTAAAAATGTTCACATTGTGCCAAACACCTCAAAACATTACACAAATAAGAACGTTGCCAAAAGTGGATCACTGGGTGCGGACCTTGTCGGATGCATTATTTTAATGTGGGGTTAAGCGCCGTTGGGAAACGACAAGATGCATAACCATGGCGACCGTGTTCTATTTTTATGCAGTTTCGGTAGGACCGGAGAAAACAAACTGGCATTGCAGGCCCAGAGAATTTAAGGGGTTTCTGATCCAACCCCCTTCACGCCCCAAAATCCCCACAGCACCTTATGTCAATCAAGAGATGAACCGCAAATCGTGGATTATTTTTTGCTTCGCCATGAACTGAAGCCCTTTGTACCCAAACAGACGCGTGTAGCTGTCGCGTCAGTCATAGGGTCAAACCTGAACCCTGATAATTCAAAAATCGAAATCATTTATCCACGTAGTGCGTTGCTTTAGGAATTAGAAAACTGGCAACTTTCCACACAGAAGTGTAGACAACTTGCGAGGGCGAAAGGAAACTTCGGCGACAAGCCTACTTGGCCGCAACGACGCTGGAAGGGAAAAAACAGAAGAAATAATTCCGAACAGGCACGGGATCGATTTTTAGGCCGGCTCGGTACACCATTGATCAAACCGTGAGGCTTGGTACCGAACGCGTTTACCGCAAAACTTCGGCCACTTCAGTCCACACAACAAAGTACCTGCGCTATGTCCACCGGCTGACCGCCCGAAACGTTCAGGTTGTGATGGCAATGCCCGTTAAAATCCCAGACCTTTATCGTCCCGTCGGAACTTCCTGTAACGTAGAACGTTTTTATTTCGCAACGGAAGTGAAAATGTTCAACCAGAACCTCGGCTGACTTCGATGGCACGAAAGCGAAGACCAAGTTTGAGAACGGCTTGCACGAACTAGTTTTTCTGCGTTCTACAGAACTGCGAAATTTAACAGAAGAACTGCTTTTATTGCAGCAAAAATGATTTTCGTTATTAAAGTGCTGTTATATCACTCTTTTTGTATTCTTAAAATGACAGATGCTCGCAATATTTTTGAATTAAGATTGCAGAAACACGAATTTTTAAGCAAGTTCAGCAAACTTCGATCAAAAAGCCCGTTAAAAATTGTACGTATTCGCAAGAATAACCTTTGTGGAGAAAATGTTTTTAGCGCGACTTATAAAAGTTAATGCGGACCTGTAAAAAGGCGCGTTCGGCTGTGGTCGAGCTCCAGTGTCGTGATATCCGCATTTTTGTGGCAGTCGGTAAATTGCTTCACTTTCTGTCCGTTATCAATCATCCACACGGTCACAGTGCCAGCCTGACAGGCACTGATTACCTGCGATAGAACAGAAAGTTAAGAACAGGCAGCACTGTAAATGCCCAGACAGCTAGCTGCCAGGGGTTTGCGATTGCGTGCAGAATGCAGCGGTCGCCTTGTCAATTGACGACTTGCTCAAACCCAGCGCTTGAGCACGGGCGAGCGGCTTTGATCGCTGTTGTTGAAATTCGAGATTGTGATACGTGTTTGGTCCACACGCTCATCGCAAAAAGTAATTAACAAACGTGAATAAGCCCGCCTTTTACCTCCGGAACTATCGCAGAACCGCATCAGAAGAAGTTAAAAACGACTGAAACCTCCGTGACAATCATTGAAGAGGATTATTATTATTATTACAAAATACCGTAAGCTGTCGGCATCGCAGTGAAAACGACGAGATCGGTAATGCGGCATAAGCATCACGTTTTTAGTGCTCTTCATTTGATGACGTTGCATTTGAAGTGGCGAAAGGTGAATCAGAGAATACAAATTTCTCCGGACTGGCAACGGTCGCCTACTGGGGTGCCTGACATGCTTCCCTCAAAACGTGAACAAGCTTTTTATGTCCAGTGGCGACTCGCTCACCCAGCAACGCACATCAAACCACCGCTCAACAGAACAGCAGCAGGATAATTGTAAATAAACCAAAACAAAATTTTTTCAGTGAACCTTTTTTACGACACCATCGCCATAATAATAAAACAAGCGGTCTCAAGTATGCTGTTTACATTTCTCCCGAAGATTTTCGAGCCAGACACACTGCGGAGTTCGTGCAACAGTATTCAGCAAACTGCGCTGGTAGACGGTGGTGTGGCAGGCAGGAATTCGAGGAAACGTCGTTCCTGGATGACATTTGAAAGAGAAACGGAATTGCCTTGTTCTACAAGTGGCGCCAAACTTTCTATGGCCAGTTTTTGTAATATTATCAAGGGAAGATGATCGTATTAACCGAAGCAAACAAGATCTTCGTTTCGACAGAGAGTTTCTCCACTTGTTTTCTGGCACTATACCGCTGTTCATAGCTAGGAGGCAATGCAGCTGTAAAATGGGTGGCAACATCAAAGGAGCCTTTGTCGGCGAAACGATGGCGGCAAACATTAAAGCTTGTCAAACGCCTTTTCCAAACCGATAAACAACTACACATATATATATTTATCACACGCATCCGTTTTCAACTACCTGATTGTAAGCAGGATTGTAGATCGCGCAGGTGACTGGTCGCTCGTGACTCATCACGCGGTCACGTGCCTCGATCTTCATTTCCATCATGGTCATCTGATAATTGAACGTCACGAAGAGTCTGAACAACAACAACTAATCAAACAACACGAAACGCGCTCATCGATTTTCGCTGCGGGCGAAATCACAAAAATGTTGTTTCTATTAGAAGCATGCACCTTGAAATATTCTACAGGCCCCACTCCGATTCTATTGAATAAGATGTTTAGGACTGTGGATGCGTAGTGCTCAGTTCCGTCGCCACGGGGGCCTTTGGTGGGCTTAGCCCCCCCAAATTGAAATATGAAACACTATAAGTCAGTCGAGTTTTTGTCAAATTTGAATGTCAAGCCCCCCCTGCACGAACGTAAAGACCCCCGCACAAACGTAAAGCCCCCCTATTGACGACTTTCTGGCGACGGTTCTGGTAGTGCTACGTGAAATCGATTTCATAGTTTTTTAAATGTGCCGATGGATTGAAACCCGTCGTCTTTGCAAAGACTAGTTACTTGTCCCACACTGACGTTGGCATTACAGCAACAAATGCTTTGTCACACAGCTGAAAGTTGAAACGTTTTAGTTTCAACAGATTCAAGCAACTGCGTCTTTTCCGCTCTTCTGGGGAAGAAAACCCGAACAATGACGCGGAGCCGGCTCCGGCAAAACTTCAACGGATTTCGAAAAATTTTAATCTTTTTCGGTAGAACTTCTTGTTTCGAACACGAAGCATCTGCGATTGCAACACTTCAGCAACCCATTCTAAATACAGTGTATCGAATCGCTTTTTCGTTGATGCAGCCAACCTCCTCTTCTCCGAAAACGGTTGTCGAAGTTACACAAAACGATATTCTCGGAGTATGAGGAAGATTCAATTTGCGGTTCATGAGCTGTTGGGTGACAACGGTTTTTTTACAAAAGCGGTTGACATCACAACAAAAGCTTCGTTTGTATTTGCAACCATCTTCGGTGTCATGTGGGGCGCTTACCTTTAGTAATGGAGCAACCATGGGTGTCCAAAGGATTTTTTCTAGGGGCAGGCCAATAGCGGATTTTTTCCAGAGGTAGCCATATAGATTTTTCCAGGGGGAGTTAAGTGATGAAATTTCATTTTTCCCTCTCAAAACTAAGAAAACAACCTTTTTTGCTAAAAATTTCATAGGAAAATGTCAAATTTCAAAAGCCAGGGGATGCCCCCCTTGCCGCCCTCTTCCGACACCTATGGGAGCAACCAGAGCATACTTTACCTTGGAAAGCTTAACGGTTTCAACACAAATTTATTGCATAAAATCGTCTAAAATACTATTGCCTTGAAACTTTCTGTACACAACAAGATTTTTAAGTTCAAGTTTTGCGGACGTAGCGTTTCGGCGTTGTGTTATTTTGTCATTATGGACACTGAGCTCACGACTGCAAACATACGCTGTCCGGAGCAAGGTTTCGCAAAAAATGCTGGTAGAAAGGCATCGTCCAACCGCTAGTTTTAGATTCGGCGCCAAGCAGCACACGATTTGTGAATCCGTTATCAAAGTTCGTGAAAAACTAACATGTCCGAAACAAAGATTCCACTTAGCCCTGGCGCTGAAGTGCAAAATTCAGGTACCTACGCCGTAATAGTGTTTCGCAGAAAATATCCGTTTCCCGGTTACAAGTGAAAACAGAAACTTGTGAAGCACAACTTACAAGCAGCCGGCGTTCGAGAAACGAACCATCTGCTGTCGAAAAACAAATCCAATCACTAAAAAAGAGCTTTAAAACAAGCCGTTACCAGTTTCACCTGCCAGTTCGAAAGCCCCGCTTTGATTTTTCTTGCGCAAGCTACACGAAAGTTCCAGTCAGCAAATAAAACAAACTAAATGTGTTTGTGCGATTCCAGCGTACACATCAGGAGCTGCCGAGCACGCTAGGAGGGACAAGACGCGGTGATCACAGGTGAGCACCATCGACCGCTCACCTGCTTCTGATCTCGTCAAAATGCAGACGAGTTTGAACTTCAGGTCCTTTCGGGAACATTCCCGCCAGTCGCTGCAAGCAAACTTGCTGCTGGATGTCCCATACCCGCAGTACCTGTCGATGTATCGCCGTCAGGGTTATTTCGTAGCGCGTTCGGACAACGTTGGAACGGCCTTAGTTGCAACAGTGCGCCTTCGCACAAAAGCTATACAAAAATTCAAATTTGCTTTTTTTGTTTAAAAACAAACAAGAGATAATGCGGCCGGAGATCTTACTCTGCGCTACGCGCCGCCCTTTATTGAACAGCGTCTTACTTTGTCCTTGGAGAAGCTGAAAAGCTGAGATTTGTTCCTGTTTACCAGCACTTGCACGACGGCGTCCATGTGCCCGTGCAAAATCCCGACAGGTTTGGAGATGACGTACGGGTTCCACAAACAGACTTGGTGGTTCACACTTCCAGTTGCTGTAAACGAAGCCGTGATTCATTGATTGCAACTGGTCAGTCACATATTTCTTTGAACTGCGCAGACTGACAAACTAACGAGGCAGTTTCTAGGAAAAAACTAGGGGGTACCCTTCCCCTTGCAGCGTGACATTATCAAGCACGACTTGAAACAAGATGCGACAACAAGGTTCTCGAGACGTCCATCGCGGCCCTATTGCCTGGATGTAGCTAATGCATTACAGACTGCTATTTGTAAGAAGTTCTGACAACAGTCGACTACGTGTTGCCGACAACGATGAGCAATACCTAGTTCGCTCACCAATCAAATTCATGGGCTGGTGGTAGTCAAACGAGTGCACGCCGTGGTAGTACTTGAACGAGGTCGTCCGCATGGTGGTGCTCGCCTTCTCGATGAAGCCGACAATGACCGAGTTGTTGTTGCCGGTCGAGCAGCTGATGAAACACTCCAGGTGCTCAACGTACTTCACTGCGAACGGAACAATGTCGGCGCAGGAAATGCTTGAAGTCATTTCCGGTCATGCGTTGGTGCAGACGCCGAGAACAAATGACTCGTTGAAAACACATTAGCCGAGATTAACCGTTGATAGGAAAACAAGGAAAAAACATTAACCATTGTTAGGAAAAAAGTATTAGAAATTCTGGACGTTCGCTGCCCATGATAAAATCCCCTCCATGCCGTTACACCTGAAGTGGTAATTGCTGTTTCCCAATCTCATTTCGCAAATTTTTAACATAATTCTTCTGACGTCCCCCTCTATCTGTGACGCTCGTACGAACGTCAATGTCTGTAAAATCAAATATCTGCATTTAAAACCGAACTACCTTCATCAGCATTTGCGCTTTAACTTAATGATTTTATCTTTTTCAAAGAAAACATCACCCCGAAGCTAACACAACCGAGAGAACACGAATGACCCTCCTTGGTCGAGGCGTATAATGAGCAGTGCATACCTTGCTTTGAAATCATCGGATACCACATTTTAAAACATTTGCATCTGTACATCAAAACTACAGTTCTCTTCAAAACAGTGAAGGCAGACGCAGAGACGCTTGAACTGATATATAACTAACGTTCTACCGGTCGCAGGAGGTATCTCGGAAAGCCTCAGCAAGGCCAACAACAAGGCCGAAATGCGAGCTGTAATTTTGACGCCCGCACACTGAACACGACAAAACTGCTTATAAACTAATCATATTTCCTATATATGTTTTTTAAAGCAAAGGCTTTCTCGGCGTCGTTTCAACGATGATTTTCCGTTCGCACGTACGTAACCAAACAGTTCTCACCTTGCCGGACCCACCCGGTATGAGCCGAATGGTAAACGACACGGCAGTTACTGTTCTTCGAATATTCCCGCAGCATGTCTTTCATCCTGACGTAGACGGTCGAGTTATTGTTGGCCTGCTTGCCATCGGAACTTTGCGAGGGTCTGCGGTTCAGAGAGCATTTCGATTACGGAAGCCCAAAACTGATAAATGTAATCGTCAATATTAATTGTTGAATGTGATCGGAAACCTTAACTGATAAATAGTCTACGGGAGCGTAAACTGACAGATAATCTAACAAATGATTAGCAAAAACAATCATTAAAACGCAAATCACGACACATCATCGAAACTACAGTATCTCGTGCTGCAGTAGTCGCATTATTGGCAGCTCGAAGTCGTAAGTTTTCTTTATCAATGTTCAGCTGAATAAAGTTGTACAGCGCACACACCAACTAAATCAGGTGAGTAGCAAACCAGGTCGCTTCATGAACAACGGAATGATAGAAAACAAGATTGATATTGTACGTTGAGGTAGACTGGAACATAAGCAGAGGTTTAAAAACTCGCCGCCTCATAGATTCCCATCAAGCTTAATTCCAATGGTAAAAACGACCTGTGTATGAGTGTCCAGATTATACGATCAAGATCCTCCCTCAGTACTTCAGAATAAAGCTAGCCTTCTACAAGCGCTGATAGAACATGAATATCCAGCATACAAGAAAGAGTAATAAAACTACATATATTCGTCGTGTGGCCGTTCAGCGAAGAGCGGTTTTGATCTCAAAATGCGCAGCATTCTTCACTATTGAAATAAATCAGATATCTATCGATACGCCCATGGTATAAGAGAATTTGATCTATTCCTAAAAAATTCCTGGTAAGGGAAGTAAACCACGGTGGTTCGGTAATATAAAAAGTAATGAAAAACACAAACATATTTAATACAGTATGTTTTGTTTGTTACGTTTCCAGCTCTTATCCAGTCTGGTAGAATCGGAATAAACAAAAGGAAGAAAGACTATCAAAATTTAGTTGGAATCGGACTTGTGGTGTTGTCGGGGCAGCGCAACGTGCTCTCGCAATTTGAAAAGAGATTTATTTCGGCTTCCTTCTGAGCATTCTTTCACTGGTGAAGCAATGCAGATAAACAAAGTACGATGCGCAGGGTGGTGTGAAGTTAGCAGCAGACACAACGTTAATCAGCTGCATCATGCACATTATTTGTTGGGTAGGTGCGCACGCCATATTTTTCCTCCACGAAACCACCAGCTACGTTTGTATTGGGTTGCATGCTATGGAATCCCTTTGTGATTCGGACGAGCAGCCGAACTAATGACCTCATGATTTTGAGGCAAACGCTTGCACAACCGATCTGGACAAAGTCTTGAAGTCAACGAAATCGACTGAAACATTCAGTGCAAGCCACAAAGCAACGTGACACTACCTGTCAAACAAAGATATCTGCGCCGATGAAAAACAAAGGGCAAAGACTTGACCGTCCACGTCACCGAAAACCAGAATCGACTCATCTTGATTGTCGGGATTCGTCCAGTAGTCCATGCAGAGCGGTGTACTTTTCAAACCCTAAGCAATTCGTTGTCAGATTGAGGTATGCTTCAAGCTCCGTGTTACAAAAACAGTTTTTGCTTTTAGAGGCAAGCAGGGATCGAACCACACGCACCCACACTGTGTTATACGCAGCTTTCCTTAACTCTGTTACAAAAAATAAAACCAACAAACGATCAACGCTATCTAGTAGATTAAGTAGAAGATGAACAGAAAAACAAATTCACACAATTACTCAACAGAGCCATTGCGGGCAACAAAAACACAAAGTTTCCAAAGATCAAAGCAGAGCATAATACAGATTTTTTCGAATACACTCGTCACGCACGCACAAGCACCTGCAGTTTGTATTGACAGTTGAAGTCGACTTTTGAACTAAGATCGTAAAATGCTATTTCCTTGCTAGTGAGGGCAACTGCGATTTTGTTGACATTGGGAAGAAGAACGAAGTCAGTTATCCACAAATCCCTGCAATCAAATTTAAACAATTACATGCGAGAAGAGTTGAGAGTCGTACGAAAATACATAGGTTCTGAAGGTTAGGAAATAGTTGGAAAGAACTACACCATGGAATCTCAAACAGGAAAAAAGGGTATAACGCTAAACAAGAAGAGAATCTCATGTTAAGAAACGCAATAGGACAGCCTGTTTCAAAGTCCAAAATATTTAATTTTACTTGACATTGATTGAAAGCTGTTTAGTGCAGCGCAGCAACTTCCAGAGATTACGAAATGATGTATGGAATAAAAGGTTTGCTATTTTAAGCAACCGTGTGAACGTCAAAGCCCTTCACGCCAAGTTCAGGGCTTTAGCAAGTTTCAGCGTTGACATAGTTCAGTCTTCCTTCATTCGTTCGCAACTCTGCTTCAGTCTGGTTATTGCAAATTAAAAGCTGAAAAACGACCCCAACTAATAACTACGAGTAACCAATTTTGCACCATATTCCCAAGAGTTTGATCGTTGGCTTGGTAGCATTTGTTTTGACAAGATATTTGATGCCTTCATTCAAAATATTTACGCAATTGTTTTCAGTGTGCCTCTTCACTTGACTTTTTTATCAGCTCATTTCTTATATCTGACTTTTTTAAGTCTTCATTTTAACCCCTTTTTGTAGCATTTCTGTTTGACAATATTCACAGATAGTTTCAGTTGCAGATGAGTTTTTTGGTGCTTTTTCTCTTCTGCTACAGTTCGCATGAATGTACTGAGGCCTCCTTTCAATCCAACTTGTTATGAAATTGCTTTTTCCAATACCAGTCATCGCACCAAGACACTTTTGACAAGTAAAGTTTTCTTAGCAACAATGCCTAATAACAAGTAAAAAATTGTTAGCCAGATGAAGCCCCATTCATTCAGAAAAAAAAGTTTAGAGATTTTCAAATGTTTGATTGAGCGGGAAGGTATAGTACAGGGGTCGGCAACCCGCGCCTCCGGAGCCGCATGTGGCTCTTTCATCTCTCTGATGCGGCTCCCTGTGGCTTTTGAAAATAATGAATGAGTATTTAATTAAAATTATCTGGCCTAATTATTCCAGCCAATGTTACTAATTCAGTAATTTAAATTCCAAAATGCGTGTATTGCTGTTTCTGCCTCACGCTGCGGTTACCACGCGGAAGACGGCCGCTGATGCGTTTAGAAGCGCATTGTGACGTTCACACGTTTATGGCGTAATACTTAACAGTATTGACATAGCACATGTCGTGTGCTGTGTGAAGTTGTTAGTTGAGAATTCAAGTGCTTCTTGCTGTTTGACATTACAGTGCATCCTCGATTATCCGGCCATGTTGGGCAACCTTTTTCCAAAATCTTGGCCAGATATGAAAAGTATCTATCGTAGGGTGCCCACCGTCCACCACCTACACCACACTTAAAAGAACCTAAAGAAAAAAGAACGAA
>JGI24158J21664_10012160_pt1 | contig 11422 bp, 4 predicted proteins | sample Ectturendosymbi3_FD_21664 | JGI IMG/M metagenome (IMG submission 21664)
GTGTTAGGGGCTACAAAATTTTTGACAACCGAACTTCATTCACTTTATGTTAAGGAGCCGGAGTCCGAAATTTTGGAAAGGTCAGAGTCGGGAGTCGGAGTTGGACTCGGAGTCGGACATTTTACCTCCGACTCCGCAATCCTGTTGCAAAGGATATCTCAAGTTGCATATGAAGCTTCATTTTGTCAGATTCAGGACCTAAACATTTTTTGATACGTTTTTAAGTATGCATCATCTGCACATATCCAAGGTTGAGCTCCGTTGGCCTGGACTTCAATTATAAGACTCCAGTTATAATCAAAACAATGATGAATTGACTGTGTTTTGTTGCTGCTTCGATGGCATTTTACTTCAATTTCCTTTCTTATTTTTCACAGCTGTCGTAATTGGATCAACGACGTCAATGTAAAAGATTCCGTAGAGGATGTAAACATCTTTGCTGATGTTACATCAACAGCGAATTGTTGCAAGGTTTCTCAGATACTTCCAACTGTTGCGTTCCTCATGACTGCTGATAACAACACTGCTCCGTGCAGGATGTTATTGAGTATTGGGAAGAGTTTGTTACATTATAGATATATTCCCACGACATGCAAGACTGAAAATAGTTCAGGCAGTGTTGCCTGAAAAGCAACATGCATGACGAAAAAACAGCAGCAGGAAAACTGAGTTACCTTAACTAAGTTTTAATATAACTCCAGAAACCTGTTCGATAATAACTTTTAAACAAAAGGTGAGCAAATCGTCACGTGCATAAAATGCACATAAGAAACAAGAGAACAGAACAACAAACATAGCAACTCCTTTAATAAGTTAAATGCATAGAAAACGAGTTTGAATGCACTTTAAAAGATGCAGAACAGCATTATTGTTTGCAAACAAAATTGAACGTTTCAAGTACGATAAGATACTACTGGCTTTTCAACACATGCGAAACTATCATTTTTGCAGCAAGTAACACTATGTGAACATTAGCGTATAATTTTCGAAAAAATCTTTGAAATCATATAAACATTCAACAGCTTTTCCACTGCAGAAATATGACTTGTTATCATAAAAATCAGATATTTACTCACACTGATCACGTGGTTTGTTGTCACGTGACATGACACCGCCATCAAATCCACGTCGCACTTTTGGTGATTTTAAAATTGATGTCCAGTTGACGAGCCGGTCGTAGCAGAGGTTGCGCATGTAGCCAATGTACACGTTACCATTCATCACTTCCTTCAGTGATGTAAAGCCAAGTGACGTAATCTGCAAGTGGTCATTTGTGACACTATATACTCTGTAATCAGTAAATTTCTGAGTTTACACAGAAGCGGAGCACATAACACTCATGTTCTGAAGATAACTCATCGGATCCAACGATCTTATCAACAGTGGGATGATTAGTTTTAAAGACCTAGCGCAGGAAATGCTTCACCTGATGTTGCGAACAAAAGACTCGGTTATTTAGATCAGTGTTTCCCAACCGTTGGACCCCAAGGTCTCTCAGGAGAGCCTCGAAGCATTTCAAAATATTAGAATTTTCCGTTATTTAACTAAAAATTTCTTAAAAATTTGATAACTTTGTACTTATTTCTCTAAGAAAAAAGCTTAAGTTTCGTACAATAGGTTTTAATATTTTGTTTCTTTCTCACATCTAAATTTCTTTTGTTGCCATTTTATGGCAATGTCTCACAGTGAGCCCCACAAAAATTTGTCAATAAAAGTGGGTCGCAAGCTGAAAAGTTTGGCAAGCACTTACAGCATGCAGACCATGAAAATCGATATCTTTTGTATGAATGCCCCGAGGGTAAACTTGTTGAGGAAGGAGGAACACGACAAAAAAGTCGAAATAAATAAATGAACTAATNCCTAGTNGAGAAAGTTTCGACCAGTAAACAATCAACCTACATGGCCCATGTAATAAGGAGCANCTCTAGTGTCACCAATGAGAAGACTGGCAACGTTGCCGTGCAAGTTCCCACCATCGATCGTTTTCAAATTTTCAAACGCGGAAAAGTCACTGAGGTCTTTCGGCCAGCCGTGAATTCTGAGGAGACCTGTAAGTAGAATGTATCAGAAAAGATGGCAACAACCTGGAGTAAACTTGTAATAAAAAACATTTTAAGAAAACGATTATAAAAAGCAAAATGCGTACTCCCATAATACAATTTATTGGCAGGTTTAAGTTGCAACAAAAATAATTTGTCCTTTTTGAATGGATGATGTTCGGGTTAATCGATACGAATGCGCAAAAGCCCACACCTTATAAGATCATGGATGGATCGAATGAGATTTACATGAGACATTAAGCCAGTATCAGGTCACTTTATGTTTCAATAGGAGATGGAATGTGTTTTGCTGAAAAGCATTATTACTTTTCCTTTGAGTTATATGGAATCTATGAGTGGAGCGTTTAGATATGATTTTAAGATAGCTATGTCCAACCTAAACATGTTACTGGGCTAAGAAATATTGCGAAATAAAAAGTAACACATATCATAACTGTTAGATGATTTAAATCCTTCCAGATAATTGTTTTAAAAAAAGAATATTGGTCAAAAATAAGGAATGTTCGAAGAAATCACTCGGAAGTTTGCTACTATTTATTTAGTAGGGGTAGCGCCGCTACAACATTTTGCAAATATCGATAGTGGTAACGCTGATGGTTGCCAACCTCTATTTTGTAGTGCTTGGCTCCGTGTGTGTGACATAGAGTAACACTGGTATCTGGGCTATACTTTAAGAGCGGTGCTACTAATTTCTTCCTATTCTAGCCGTAACTTTGTTTTTCGTTACTGTCTTCCATTCGCCATATTTTCTTGTGTCTGTATCTCAGCATGACTAGCTGCTGAATATGTTTTTTTCTGTGCTTGCCTCATGTTTCTGTTTGACCTGTTGTTGAAAAGGGGTGGGATTTGTTTCTTTACAGGTCTGTCACGGACCGTAGGTTTGTCTATCATAGTTTTTCCATATGTTTTGGTGGTTTTGGCCATCAGCTTGGAATTCCTTTCTGATTTCCTCTGTCATACTAGTATTGTTTTGCCATGAAAGGTGCTTGTTAAGCTCAGTGATGTTAATTGTAGTCAATGCTATAAGATCTTCAAATGATCGTTTCCATTTTCACTTTTTATGCATTAAACTCTTCCAGTACTTGTTCAATTTTCTCTTTTTTTGCTTTGAGCTGTTTTGATTCTACCTTCAATTGTTGCAGATTTCTCATGCCACTATCTGCAATGAGGACCGCACATTAAATGACCTATTTTGTTTTCAGCTACCTAAAGTTTAGCGTAAGGTACTGAGAAGATTCGAATCTTAGCAAACTGTAATGAAAACTACTGTTGTCACATCTAGTCACTTCTTGACTGTGATATAAGAGGCATGTTTAGTGCCTTCTGAACAACAGGGGTAGAAATTAGAAAACTAGATCGAAAACTAAACTAGATATCAGCACCGATGTGTCAGTGGACACAGAAATTTGCTAGTATGCAGTAAAGACGTGAAAAATATCACTGACTATGCATCAACAATGTGGAACTTGCGATTATCAAAATAAGGACAGGTTGTCGTATTGTACATACACGACAACCAAATCTTTCAACTGGGCCATGCAACGCCTTCGAATACGCCGCACAGGTTTGACAAACTTGCTACAAAGGGAAATGTTGGATGATGAAAGAGGAACTATTGTAACTTTGCCTAATGAGTGTCGAGAAATCATTCACTAATCACCGCAATCTTATCTTTTCAATTTGTGGCCATGTCATATTTTCGGTGTTGTCGTTTATCCAAAAAGGCTCCAGCATTGCAGTGTCGCTCCTACCAAGTCATTAGTCTCAACAAAGGTGACGCAGTTGAATCAATCAACAGATATTAGTAATATAAAATCAACATCACGTAGCTCTGTGCATTCTCCGGTCCTGAAATCCTACTAAAATAGACGGGTTGGACAAAACTCCTACCAGTTATAACTTTCACATCTTTAAAGTTTTCCTTGATCATGGCAGACGTCAAAGGCGGTGTGTTGGTATAGTTGTCTCTGCAATAAAGAACCATACAAACCATTAAATCAAGAAAAAAACACTGTGACTCCAGATGGATACATTACCGTAGATAAAATCAGGTTCAGCTTCAAATGTATCAGAAAACAGTTCAACTAATTAAACCCCCTAATTAAAGTCTAAAATAAAATGATTTTTATAACAAGAAGTAGCTAAAATGTCTTGTTTCATGCTTTGAGGCATAGGTGTACTCTGATCCTTGTTTTAGAGATACCAGGATTGATATTTTGAATAATGTCTACATCATTTACTGACGTTTCAGAATATTGTTCCGCTTGTTAATATTGAAAATATGCATTTCCGCGTCGTATCGACAGATGAAATTGAACTTACTGTAACCACACAGTGTTTATAAAATCCTATGTGGATTTTCCTCTAGCAACCATCCGCTTTTATACGATTAGAACCTAAACTTCAGATCAAACAATCGCATTGACATTTATGGTTTAAGATGCGCTTGCATGTAAGGAGAAAATGTTGCAATAAAAAATTGCACGAAATAGAAGACAGGTGAAGGGTTTTTACATTTCGGAGGTAATATAAACATTGCATTATCTTTGTACCCTGAGCAGGGCTCTCAACCCTTTTACTCCTGCACATCTGAAAAAAAAATTTTTCTGATGTCGTACCCCCTACAATTATTTACAAACACTATCTTTCAAGAGTTCAGAAAGGAATTTTAATTTTTAATATGTACAAGTAAAGCAAATAAAAAATATGGGGAAGAAAGGATGACACAGATTAACATTTGAACATACTCTACAAAATATGATCACTTGCTTGGAATATGCACATAATAATAAAATCAAAAGACTGACTTCTAAAAGTTTGATACTGTATTTCAGGTCATAATGACTCTTGTTCCGGATTCTTACTTATGAATTTTTTAATACGTGGAACTCTGCTACTGATGACACAACACATGTCTTCCTATAAGTTCAAGCGATTTCTAGATTTCGTATTTTTAATTGACAAAAAAGTGCTAAATCCTGACTCGCATAGGTGTGTCGCATAGGTGTGTTGTCGCAAATGGAACGAGCACAATTAGTGCAGTTTCATGAATTATTAAAGTACTTAGAAACATAACCATAGCCGAACACCAATGATCATCCAAAGTTCTACTCTCAAATTGCATTTCAAGAGCACGATTTGAACCTAACGCAGTTCTACAAGNTTTTTCAGCTCTTGANCACCTGACATTTTATCCAAAATGAAAGAGTATGGACTCATAGCCATGCTTCAGAACTTTCCATTTTCTCTACGTCAAAATATCTATCAAATGACGTCTACAGCACTTCCAAACGAGCCACAATTTTTTCACACACTCTAGGAGTCAAAGTCGAAGATGCATTGTCATGGACTATTTCTCCAATTGATGGAAAATTTGAATAATACTCCCTTTTCACTGATCGACACTACAGAGACAAGTTATCTTTGAACGCATCAACTTTTTATAGCAATTCAATACGTTTATATTTATTTTTGCTTTGATGTGATGACCATAGGTCATTCATACGAGTGAATACGTCACTCAAATACGCTACGATTTGGTTGAATTCTTGCAATTCCAACTCTTGCAGCAGATCACAGTGATGTTCCTCCTGAAAGATTTTGATTTGCTCTCACAGTTCGAAAAAGCGGTTTAACAATCTACCACATTAGATCCAGTGGTCTTCTGTGTGGAAAAGTAAAACCGTATGTTCACTTCCAAGAATTTCACAAATTGATGTAAAGAGGCGGTGATATACTGCAGAGCACGATCCCTAATCAAGATGATGGTCTTTACAAAAGTTCAGGGACTTTCTTCAATATTTGGGGCAAGGTTTTTGATGCCAAAACATGACAATGGACGAAACAGTGAGTTCTTCGCCAATGTGGAATCTCGTGTTTCAACATGACAGAAAACCCAGAGCAGGAGCGCCATCAGTGCACACAGAGTCAATGCTTTGAATATCCTATTTATTTATTGCAAAAAAGGTCTTTCACAAACTGAAGCACATCTTTTACTTTGGTGTTTTTCTTCAGTCCTTCACAGAAAAGGAAGTTCTCTTTCAAGGTACCATCATCGGCATACCTCACCGGTGCAATAAGTTGACTGCAATTCGAAACATCTGCAGCCTCGTCTAACTGAAGGTGATTTTCAAGAGACGAGCTTTCATACATGTAAACGTGTTACACAATATCTAAACGCAAAATTAGAAATTCGGCTCTGAATAACATTATTTGATAGTGCCACTTATTCAAGCTTCTTTCTTGCTTCATTTCCGAGAATAGTTGTAGTCATTTCCGATACATATGCTTCAGTAAGCAGCTCTGCAATAGTATGAGGTTTCTTAGACTTTGCTACTCCAAACACTATTGGCATGTAGCCATCAGCAGTGGTTTGTCGACAGTTACAAAACCTAATTTTTAAGGGTTGTTCGCGAATCAAAATGGACGCTTGTAGCTCGCAAACATTTTCTGTCGTGGTCCATAGCATTGGCCTCGCTATGTCGGTTGTCGAAGTTCCCTGCAGCTTAGATGGCTTCAAACTTTCGTTGGAGAAAACACTTTCACGGAGTACGCGCTGAGGCTTTTGCAAATCCTTCTTTCCTCCGAAGTAAGTGAAACCAAATCGAACATGGCCATCATTCGCCTTTTACTTTTCTTGGACATGACGAAGGGATATGATGATAATGAGAAATAAGAAATGCTTCTATTTTTGTCTCCACTTGCATTTCAGCAGAGCAGACCTTCACGTCTCTCCAAATTAACAAAGCACTTTTAACAAGAACCACCAAGTAACACCAATATCAAAGGCAGTGCACACAGCCGCGTTCCTGTACTTTACGATCAATTCACCTCAGAACTATTTACTAAGTATGATTGAAATGCGGAGTCCACTTGTATACTACACTCAGACAAAACCTGGGATATCCAGAAAACTAAATCACGTCACAAAAAACATGCCAATACTTAGTTCATTCGAGTAAAAACAACTACAAGCTCGTAAATACGAAGAATAGATTGCAGTTAACGTTTACGCGAATCATTAACATCATGATACCTAGGTTTGAACGAACCTCGCGTTTTTGTCCATAATCCATTGCAAAAGCAGACAAAACGCCGCAAGAGAATAATAAATAGATAAATTTCCTGTCATTAAGACGGACATTTCTCGCACCCCCTGGAATGATGTCTAACACCCATGGTTGGAACCACTGCTCTAAGTGATGCAAACAAAATTAACAAAGTCTGTTTGGCTTGATCTTCCATAAGGCAAGCCTGGCAAAGCACCAGTGACGTGACTTCCGAGCAAAGTATAACAAAACTGAGTGCTGTTTCGATAGCGATGCCAGTGACGCTCAATTTGCGGACAGCAAAGTTTTGTTTGAAAAAACAGAAAAGTGCGGTATATTCTTGTTAGTAAGCAACCAACAAAAAAGCGTGTTTTGTCCCAAATTATGTAATTTTGCATTTCATCACTGATGTATTTGCTTTCAGATCAAAAACAATTTTCACAATTAAGGAAAGAATTGGGCCTAGTGAAAAAATTTTAGTTTATGTGCTTGTTTGTTTGCCAGAACGCTGTCGATATTAGCAAAGAATTGCTTTTCTGAAATGGTTGAAAAAAAGATTAAAATTAAATTCAACTTTTCTGTCAGTTTCAAAATGTTGGTTGCGCTTTGCCGTAATTGAGCATAAAAATTGGGCTCATTCAACAAACCAGCTGGAATCTATGAACAATTTTTGGTGACAAATGCTCTTTTTGAAAATACTATTCTTGAAGCGCTTAAACGAACATGTTAATCAGATGCTTCAACTTTCTGAAAAATCGAACCATACTAAGACTGGTAGTCACTAAGACTAGATCTAGCTTTCTTTCATCTCATAATAAACAAGATCAAGTTAGTAAGCACGTCGTGGGCCATGTTAGGATAATGTTTGTTTTCTTTGCTGCAATGCCAGTTTCAGGTGAGTTGAGGTTATGAAGGGTCAGAGTTTTCAAATTTACCTCCTACTAATCAAGTAGAACAAAATATGTTTCCTTTATAAAAAGAAGAGGTTGCTTTGCTAAACGTGATAGCTTTGCAGGAGGGTGCTAAAAACTATCAAATTTGTGGCTTAAACTTTGGTGGGCTGCGCAGAAAGAACCGAACATTTGAAAAAGCAGGAGGAATAGTGGAAGATATAACACAAGGAGCTTGAAGGATACAAAACACCAAACTTTATTGTTTTGAGAAAAAAATCAAACATCAGATCAGCATAGCATTGGTTTCATCATTGTTCAAATAACATACTCACCCTAAAAATGCGTATGGCATGAACATGAGGTTTCCCTTCACTATGTTGCAGTGCCTGAAGTACTTTACGTTGTTTGAGTCAACGCTAGTCGTCGACGCCAGAGGACCATTTAGATTTTTCACTCCATAACATTCTGCAAAAGCATCGGTGGTATTTTCAAGCAGAGTTATGCATCGCCACTTAGCCTGTCCAAACAATTTCATAAGTCAGATTGTATATCCATACGGGGTACGTCTCTAAACGATCCAATCAAGATTGCCGATGTTTCACCGCGCCCACGTAAATTACAAATGAAACAAGAGCAGTTCTAACTTCAATATTTGCGACGTTTATCGCTAGAATCTTTCAGCACTTTCGCACACATGACTTTACCTCTGGTTTTCCATGCTGGTGCGATAAACTACGTTCATTTCCGAAAAATGTCCAACAAATGACCTTTCAACTTTCCTGGTCAACTAAAACACATTTTATTTGAAGCACATACAGTCAGCAATGAAAAAACTGAGAAAATTTTGTATTTTCAGTTTTGTGCATTTCTGTTTTAAGCTACTGTGCGTATTACTGTATCAGTTTCACGCGAATGTGATCTGTTGAAACGATATATGTGCAAGTGAAATATTTTATTGATTTTTCTATTCGTAATTGTTTGCACTTCAAATGCAACTCGTTTTAGGCGACCGCCACCAATGAGCAAAGATCGTAAAATAACCTTTCACTGAGTCTAACAACACACACGGTATTTCTAAAAAAACAAATGAAAGTGTGCAGATAAAAATTAATCCTTGCTTTATTCGTGATTGTTTGCCCTTCTAACAAAACACTATTGTGGGGAACATTTACAAAGAAAGTTGCTGAATGGATTTCTGGAAATTTGTCTAAAAATAACACAGCTCATGGCACCCTCAGATAAAACGAGATAGGACAAGTTGGGTGCAAAATAGCAACCGTGCACATAAAAAGTTTCTCGGCCTTTTTTCTCATCGGAAACTGCCAGTCATTCCCTGTTGTCGCCATCGGTAATTAGTTCCGCTGTTTGATCTGTTTGTAAATACTGCGAACTGGTTTTCGCGACTGTTGCCACTGCAACCAACTGCGTCGATACGACCGGCAGGTGGCGCTTTTTCTTTTCTCAAACCAACGGGTATCAAACCGGTTATCTTTTACTTATTAGCCGGTCTTTCAATTTCCAATAACATTTAATCATTGAAATTTTATCGCTATTATCGTTTTGTGTCGTGAGTGTTTCCAGCCTCCAAAAGGCCAACAACCACTTCCTTGCACATTCTGTCAGCCAGTGACATGTAAATTTATCTTGCGCATTGCCTCAAACCTTTATCACAGTCCTGGTCTTCGCATTTGACACAACTGCCTTTCCCATCGCTGCGGTAACCTTTGGTCTGACAGAATTTCACGCAGGTGCCCCGATCAACAAGAAGGTTATCTGCACAAAAATAGCTTGTTATCTTTTAGCTTAGACGCAAAAGAAACGTAAACTTGTATTAATACCTGTCTGTTTCTGAACTCAGTTAGAAGTATCGTTTTTCAAGCAGCTGTGCCTAAATGTAAATTTATTTTAGTTTTTTGAATAATAATCTATTAAGTGATTACTTTTTTATGCATTTACAGTTTTCCTGATTTAAGGTACAATGAAAAGTGACCCAAGCAAAGGACATAGCTAACAAAAACGTAACTTGATTAACACTTTCTGAGTTCGGGCAAAACATGTCAACCATCGGCAATAAAATCGATAATTACTCACTGGTAATTAATTCCTTGGGGGATTAATGAATCATTTTGTTGCTTTTAGATCATAACTTTCGAGAACCACAACCGCTAGAAGGCCAGCCAAGGGCTCTAAAGACGCGGATTTTCGCTTGTTTTTTTAAAAGAAACAAAAAATTGCCGCTTGGTGGCCCAGGGCCGGAAGACATCATCCAAGAATCCTAATTTTACCCCAATTATGACGTTCTCAAAAAAATGGAAATCCAAAAATTTCCACATTTTTTTTAATCAAAAGTACAAGACTTACCGCATCTTAAGAGCATTTGAATAGCCCTCTAGCTCTAGCGGCTGGCGATTTATGGCCAAACATAGCACTTTGCCCAAATTGTTCAAATGCGGACCCAGGGTTGACCCTCGAGTAGCAGCATTAAGCAAACCTCTGCTTTCTGCTCAACACTTGGGATATAAAGGCTAGTTCTGCTTTCACGCAAATAAACAAATCCTTGTTTATAACAAAGTGTTTTATTTTTACTGTTTCATGCGAGCTGCACGAACACTTTCATAGGAGCGATTTGCTTGCTATTTCCTTGGAAAATTAAAAAAATTCCTCAGTACGTTGCTCAACACCGTTGTTGACCAACGTGCTACCTTTAGGCTTGCTGCCAGGAAAAATTCTCGTTCATTCCACAAACTTTCGTTAATCAAATGTTTGTTTACGTCTATCTCTAAAGGGAATGGCTTCTATAAAATATGTTATCAACAAACAATCCGTTAATCTCAGCAAAGTACAAAATTTACTAAAATAAAATTACTCACCTCAAAGAAACCCTAAAATGAAACTACTATAGATCAAAAGGTGAAAGCTGTAGAAATGGTGTTGAAAATACCTAGAAAGTTATAAATAAAGTTTCTACAAGAAAAAAGTAGGTGCATAAACTTTCATTGTTGATCCTAACACTCAGACCCATTGTGAAGAACTAAAATTCACTTCTTCAACATTGGCAAAACACATCCTCCAAAATTGGCCCTCCTCGTAAAACTCTTTACAACTTTCTTAATGAGTTTTATTGCAATTTGTTCTCATTCCCACTAACCAATGTTGATGAAATAAGTAAAATAATTTTATCTATAAAGCGGAAGATAACATCAAACTTTGTGACATACAGGCCAAGTTTTAAAAAATGTCTATATACAGTTTATCTTCATGGTTATTCAAATTTTTAATAAATGTATGGCAAAAGGCTAATTTCCCAATCTTTTAGAAATTGCTCAAATTACACACATTTCTAAAATAACTACTTCCAAATCTCCTAATGATCATAGACCAATATCCATACTTCCAATACTCTCCAAAGTTTTGCAAAAAC
>JGI24158J21664_10012161_pt1 | contig 11420 bp, 10 predicted proteins | sample Ectturendosymbi3_FD_21664 | JGI IMG/M metagenome (IMG submission 21664)
AAAAAAAAAAAAAAAAACATTTTATTACCACTTGACAAGTTCAAATTTTTGTCACAACTCTAAAAGTTAAAAACCTTACAGAAAAACATCACAGCGATATTGCTGAATATGGAAGAGCTGAAAATTTTCTTTGCCATTTGAAGAACTTTGGGTTCGTCGCCTTCTTCCTGGCAAAAAACATGAATGGCAAACATTTTAAAGACCGCGAAATCCCCCAATTTTTTTTTTGAGAAGCAACATTCAGCCATTTCACGCTGACCGATTACGTTAGAGCAACGGTGAACAACCTGCAGCCGTACGGCCGCATGCGGCCTTCGATAATGAAATTTGCGGCCGTCCACATGTAATCTAAAGTATAAGATTTGGCGGCCGTGCTAGCGTATATTGAAGCAAAACAAACGCAAGGCAAGCAAGATCAAGGGAGTCATTAATTGCTACGATGCTTTGCAAACTTTTCTTTTAATAAATTCGTCAAACTGTTTGACATTTTATTATACTTTTAGGCACAAGTAAATGACATATACCGGATGAAACCTATTCTTTAATCAAACGTATCTAATAAATATAACTCGCAACTCATTGGCGGCCGTACTTCATAAAAATAGAAGTCATGCGGCCGGCAATAGCAAAAGGTTGTACACCCCTGCGCTAGAGAATCAATCAAGACATCATAAGATGGGCATTTTCGTGTAATATATGATTAACAAACTAAAATTGCATTTGCCATTGTTTCACAAGTCATACTGACGCCATATGAGTCTTCTCTTGACGTCACAATGAAGCTCAAACTTCCAAATACAAAGATAAAAATTTTATTTTAAAACAACGCCTTGCCCACTCAAGCGTCAGCGCGAAAACCACACCGGCGTCCGAACGTCAGAGAGCAACCACGAATATATCGTGGATCGGCGGTTAAAGTGCTCCGAAACACTTCTGCTTCAGGACTTCTATGAATGTTGGTCAAATTAAAAACAAAATGGATTAACAAAACCAAATGTTTTTGAATTACATTCAGAAGTGAAGCCCCCTTCAAAGACTAAAGTTTGCCAAGCATTATTTAACCTTAACTAGCACACAAACTACATTTGAAATTAACGACTAACCGCATGAGCAGATACGATTTGTTTGACATATGCAAAAATAAACCGTTAACATAATTCGTAGAATCAACAGTTGCCACCAGTGTTCCCTCGAAGAAAATTCTGCGCTGAGCAAATGTTTGTTTTAGTGAGCACGAATATTTAAGGCTGAGTTAGCAGAGTTCTAAATGAATTGCAGACTTTGTGAATTATTAGTATAAGTATAAAATCCTATCAAAATACAAACAAAATGCACGTTTTTCAAATTCAAATAGTTTTCCGTTTTGATACGTCGCGATGCGGCTCCTTATGGGAGATGCTAACATGCATTGGAAAGATTCCCCCCTCGACCAGGTTCACTCCATTGTTGATTGTGAGCCACCGCTTCTTGAAGCACTTTCCAGTTGCGGGCTCAAGGCATGTGATGCGATGCGCCGTCACAGTTGTAAGTGTCCGAGGATGAGTGCATTTGCGCATTTTAGAGGGAAAATTGGTTGCCACACCCAGAAACGTGTCGAGGAAAAGTTTTACATAAATTAGAAATCTGACAGAAATTTATTTCAACCGGCAAGAAACACGTAATATGGAACCAGCAGTTGCGTAGCGAGCGAAGTGCCTCCCGCTGCCGACCATAAAAGTGCCGCCCTTTCCACCACTCAAATTTGCTTACAGTTACAAGAATGTAAAATGGAGGAAGATCATATTTCGTGCTTGTTAAAGGTATAAGCAATAATAAAGCATCTTGAACATCACAAACAAACACTCACAAACTGAAATGGATCTTGTTTTTCATTGTTGCTTATGAGTCTTGCTTTTTCAGATTGTCGCCACATTTCTCATCAATACTCTTCCTATTTTCACTGCTTTCTTTGCATATGCACNCTAGTATACGGACCCGGCATATTTCGTCAAATTTTCTTCCCTGTTGGCTTTCAGTCTCCTCANAACCCCACTTGGCTTTAATNTTTACTCATTCCANGGGATTAAACAAAANGTTAAGGGAAGCGATGGCAGCATACCTGCTTTACAGATGCAAACATTTATGTATGTTAATATTTCGTGTAGTATCCCCGTCTTTAACTAAAAATAGTATATATGCTGCGTATAGCAGGTATAATAATAAATTCGATAAAATAATCTCAGTCATGTGAAGAATGTTTCATTGTTCACTTCACGTTTCAGTAGCGGCTTAATTCTCTTAGAATAACTCTGTCGGTACTTGCGCGCGGGCCCTCTTAAGGTGCGGGACCCATTTTGATAAAACAGGTTTAATAGGCTTAAAACCGGCTCCGGTTGAGAAGCGCTGGCTTGCAACCTTCATCGTGAACTACAAACTTGGTCCAGCTCTTGGGTTGGACTTCTTCCAACTATGCGTGCATAGTGTTATTCCTTGCCTTCGTTTGTTAACAACAGACACCTATTTCGAAAACTGTAGTACCCAGGGCCTACGAGAGGGGGTGCAGAAGATACATCATACCCGAGCCCAGTAGACACTGGGGCCCGGTAAGATGAAAGCAGGCACCATCAGTTTTGCTGTAATCAAGTCCAAAATTGATGTTCGGTCACCAATGCTAGGTGACAGGTGATGTAATGATGTGCCGTTGGGGCGTTGCTAAGGATCGAACTTCAATGCAAACACTCAATTATTTAGCACACTGAATTTGACCCCAGACGTTTGAGCAAACATTTTATCAGTTTTCTCACTCCACACAAACACATTTCCTAGTTCTTCAGGCTACCAGTCTAGGCCCTCTAATCATAAAAACGGAAGAGTTAGAAGTTTGAAACTACTTTCAGCAATTAATTTTTAATCAACAAATTGCCGCACCACAGAAGGAGCCGCCCGGATCCTGGAGTCCACAGAACCCCCATTGCTACGCTACTGTATGGAACAATGGTTTGCCAGAAACCTACGTTGAAAAACACAACCCTGTCAAACTATCATATCACATACCTGGGTGTGAACATTTACACCAAAAGCAGCAGAGCAAATAATATCCAATGACAGTTTTCCCAAAACCCTAGAAAAAAAGCATTTCATTTGTCACATCCATGTAACTTACAGCATCACGGCAAGTTTACTTCAAAGCAACGCATTTACTTCAGAAGTAGTGCCTTCCATTATGCTGCAGTTACTGCTTCACGGCAACAAACAGCAAATACCGCCGATATATCACAACGATTTATTTCCTGTGGTCGCAAACGCGTTGCTTTGTCATGTAGGAAGAAAATATATTGAATTCCTGAGTGTTCATTTTCAATTTTATCTGCGATCACAGCAGTATTGCCTTGTTTGGGCAAACGCGCATCACTTTTACTGCAGTAATACGACTATGGGATCATCATTTTGTAATGTAGAAACGTAGGTGAGGTGGGCGGCTTGCCGAACCGTTATAATTAATCCTTTGGTGTCAGGTCGGGCTAAAGGTTAACTGAAGGCAATACCGAAATTCTCATTGGCAAGAAAAAAATGCAATTTTGTTTCTTTATTTTCTAAATCATAATACAAAATTTACAGCATTAACTCAAAACCAGCTTTATCTATTAGATATTTTGCTATAAATCTGCCTGCATAGTAATCAAATATCAATTACTATAAATGTGTTCATTTATTTCTGATAAAGGACAGAAAAGTAACTCTGCTGTGGTTCATAATCCATAATTTGTTTGGAGAATACGGCCATGCATTTATTTTATACAGGTTGATGTTCACGTATTTAAAAAAAAATTAGCTCAAACAGAACATGGCTTGCGGATACATTCTTAAAGACAATTAAATCCTTGGATGTCAATCCAGGCCAAAGCTTAATTAAAAAAAAATTTAACTGCACCGGCACAAGAAACAAAAAATGTAAAGGTGACTTTTGCAGCACAAAACAAACGTATCGAAACTAGATTGCCTACTCACTCTTTCATGTCGAACTTTTCTTCGTCACGTGATACTTTTCTCGTCAATCTTTCTACCATGTCATCAGAACACTGGTCAATGATCCCAAACATTTCTTTCAGCTTGGAAGTGGAGAATGCCGGGGTCAACGTGTTCCTACATAGAGAGAAGAGCGATTAAAACTAATTGAATTTTTTTATTTCGAACTCCAAGTAATTAGAACTTTATGAATGGATATCTTTCTGAATAACACTGTCTGTGTAAAAGTAAGTTTTTGCTGTGGAAACCCACTGGTCTTCATCACGCTCCTAGTTCCTTCATAAGAGCACAGAAATTAGTCTAAGTGGAAGTATCATTACGTGCTTAGTTCCTAGTGGTAAAATTACAGTAAACTATTCCTGGTAACAGGTAACAAGCTGCTGACATGAGAAAATCAGCTGACGCCATGTACGCGATCAGTGGATGATCAAACCAGGGCCGTCGCCTGCGGGGGCCTATGGTGCCCGGCCTCCCTATTTGAAATTGTGCCTCCCATTTCATGTTTTGCCCGCCGGTTGCTGCGTACATAAAATATTGTATTTAAAAATGTGGCCTCCCCTTGTGGTTTTTGGCCCCCACCTGCTGCGAAATCCTGGCGACGGGCCTGGATCAAACACGTCAACATTAACATAAAACCATTGAGGCAGTTGTGGAAGCTAGTAGAAGCGCTTCAACAGTTTGTAACATTAAGGGTATGAACCAACTGCACTGTCGAAAAGTTTGGACTGTGTAATTTAAATTCAAAACCTACCACATGATGCACTACCTAACCGATCCTGCATGATGCACTGTGCTTTCGCACATGATGTGGCTACACGGAAGAAAATTCATGTTATATTATTTTTAAGTCAAAGCAAAAGGATTTTACTATTTGGCTGGCATAGTTATTTTTGACAGATTAGATTGAACAACCTTCGCCTATCGTAGTAACTGAAGTGTTGCTGAATTTATCAGAGCGGCGTGTATTAGCTTTCATGCCAAACCCAAGTAGGCAGATAACTCGACCTAGCTGTAGTTTTCATATTCTGGCTAAGGGGACCGAATCAATCATACTATCTACGTCAGGAAAGCCAAAGCAATGCTTTTTTACTATAAGTCAATGCACTAAATTCGTCCATCTACTTCACATCTAATTTTTTCTCGTCTAAGACGCTACGATTTTGCTTTGCTCGATGTACACAAAACAAGCGATTTCTAATAAAAGATAAGCTTTCGCACTTGCTCAAATATTGATGTATTGTCTAGCTATGTTCCAATCCATCACATTTTTTCATTGTGGCAAAGAAAACCAAACCTTATCGTGCACTACATGCACTCAGCCCAAATGTCTCGAACCTGAAACAACCTCCCAATGTTTGACTCGATTCGGAACAAGGCCGTCTTAACCCATGGCCCAATCTGCACTAGCAAAGCCCATAATCGTAAGAACCTCTTTTTACTTTATCTGTATGTCAAAAATACGTTTAATTTCTTTGAATATTTGCATCTTTCTCTATGTGGGTAGTTTGTGTGAGGCCCACTGTAATGTTTTGCTCAAGGACTAAAATACGTTCAGGACGCCGTTGGAATAAAGCGAGAAGACAAGTTATTTGCCAAAATCCATCACTAATATTGTCCGATGCTGTGGGTCAGCGCTGCTTATACACACAGTAATACTGGTATTGAGTTCATTCAAACCCATTTGCTGACCAAACTTTGATCGGAAATCATAGTATGTCAACGTTATAAAAACTCATCCAATGTACTCGTCTGCATAAGAATGCATTTCAGTAAAGAACAGATTATAACTGGTTTAGTTCAGATAAAACAGTAACACTTTTGAACCTGACTCTTTTCCAATGATCCCCGCTGGCGAAAGTCAAACTAGCGTTTAAGTGTTTCCCGTTGAGTTTCATGAACAGTCTCTGAAAAAACAAAAATATTTGATGTTACCCAAGTAACCACTCTTTACAAGCGCGACTGAATTGAATCCATTAAATTTCATTTGAATAACACTTCAGGACTGAGGATGCGTAGTGTTGTGTGGAATCGATTTCTTATTTTTTTAATTTGCTTGATGGGTTCACTTGGGTCGGCTTTGCGGAGATTAACTACTTGGATACAGACATGTGCAAGTTTGAATCATCGCAAAAAAGAAAGCAGAACCAAGTCGGCTGAGTGGGTGAATTTGATTTTATAATAGCGTTCTTTCATACATTCAGACCCGTAACCAGGGGGGGCGCAGGGGGCGAATCCCCCCTATATTTGTTCGCCCCCCTGGAAAAATGTGTTGAAGATAGTTTAAAAATATTGGACATAGTTTGAAAAATTTGGGCCCCACTCAGAAAAGTCTTCGCCCCACCTGGCGTCCCAATCTGGTTACAAGCCTGCATACATATCATTTTATACGTTTGCTTGTGTCGTATCTGGCATAACTTGAATGTTTTTCGAGAACTCGAAGATCTTCACTTAGAAAAGATCAAATATTTTTCATCTCTCTCTTGGCTGTACGAATTATTTGAAAAACAGTTGAGAACCACGCATACAGAAAAATACCTCTTACTTTTCGAAATCTATCTCTTCAAGAGCAATTTACTGTACAAATGTAATGAGCAGCGAATAACATTCTAATTTACAATGCATCTTTGGTTGACATTCCAGCTGGTTTTCTGACGACCAAAGTTTCATGGTCCTAAAGGGCAACCAGACAAAAATTTTGTCTATGCTCCACCTCTTCACTTGAAAACACGTCATGGACCTTTTTGTTAGTTTCTGGGTACAGGTGGGATTACGGAGGTTACGCAGAAGTCTGATGTTTTAAGCATACAAATCTTTTACTTGATGTTTGAAAACTGTGTTATATTTTCGGGTGTGAATTTATCAAGGTCATCTTTAAGTTAAGTAACATTATCAGTTGGTGGATGTAACATGCAGCCGATTGTTTTTTTTAAATCAACACCACCGTTTTCATTTCTTATCGAGTTTCCCTCCGTTGGTTTTGCAAATTGGACTTCAAACAAAAACGAAATCGATTCGATTCACGTTCTTCCTCCGATAATTTGATCAGATGGAGTAGACAAGGCTGAGAAGTCCGAGGCAAAGGCAAGGTTTTCCAACCAAAATGTGCGTTGTCTGGCTTTAGAGTACCTGAAGAATTATTGGGTAACGCTGAAAACGTTAAGGTTTTTCGAAATATCCTAGGCAGCTGTGTCACCGCTACCCTCTGGAGAGAAAAAATGGATGTGAAAAATAAAATGGATCAAAAACACTTCCTCAAACTTGGCAACGCAGCACGATTTCATTTTACTTCAAACAATTTCTTTGAAGCATTAGGAAATCCCCTACGAACAGCCCACAAACCCCTTATGAACAACGCACAAAAATTTGGGTTGCTTAGACAGAGATGGTTGCGTTCGCATGGAATCGTCTTAAACAATAACGAAATCGTTTTTTGCTTTGGGCTGAACTTCTGCCACATTCAATATGTCGCAATGTATCTTGGATCGTTTTAACTAGAACGAGAGAGAAAGCGTAGTTTTATTCAAAAAGGTTACTGAAATCTTTGCGATAAAAACAACCACCCAATCAGCAATCAAACCTGCCATTGACTAATTTTGTTTAGACTGAACCGAAACAAAGCAGGTCAAGCAAACACAACAAAGGGGCTTTTTACATTGAAGCGATGCAGAGCAACTCCATAAAAACTTCGCTAAAGATTTAAAGGGTGGAGTCGTTCAGAAATACATTCCACAATTCATTGTCTCACGATCAGTCCCAAAAGAAACAGACCAGCTCCCAAAGAAAAGCGTTGATATTGGTAGGATTTTCATGGAGTCAATGCGAAATGACTGCAATGCAATAAACACCATGAAACCACTACTTCAGTTTGTCATGGATGGCGTTTTCATCATCACCATTCACGATGGAGTCACCACGAATTTTCAGGATATTGCTTACTTGGCAAAACCAGCTGGACCCGGTCTAGCAAATTTCCAAGTTAGGCACGTGGCCAGTCTTAATCCATGGGTAGCTTACAAGATTCTGATCAGAGCTTACTAACGCAGATTAACCTTACATGCTGTTTTGCAATAAGGAAGCTTGAACTTTCGTCCTGAGGTCTTTGTCCCTCCGGTCGTCCCGTGTTCGCACAAGTGGGATACACTGTTTGAGTGTGAACAGCACGGTGTGATTATTGCCAGACATATTACTTTTATTTGCTGGAGTTTTGCGGTCAGCACGCAAAAGTATTCAATATAACTTTTATGGTGGTATGAAAGCATAGCACAAAAGCGTTTTACCCAGCTAGGTTCTTTCAGACCTACTGTTTTTGTTCCTTAACATTCAGTAATTGCCTGTTGGACATTTACTGATTGCGTTGCAGGTCAGTTGACCCTTTTCTTCACAAAACTCCAAGACAAGATTTTGAATATAGAATACCGGTTTGTAAGAAATTCAGAAAGAAGACTTTCCACATGATTTATTTAAACACAAGCTACGCATCCCAGTTTCAATTGCACTGCATATCTAACGTCATGAATGACAGTGAAAAACACGACTAAACTCGCTTACTTGTCGGTCACGGAAGATGGAGAATTGTTTGATTTGTATCTGTTTCAGGACTTCAGGATCCCATATGGTGATGCGTGGAGATAGACCAGAATAAAACCTACCAAGTACATCAGTGATTTGCAGCTAATTCCTATTATGTCGCATGAATTGGTTGCGAGAACGCCTGCTAGCGTTATCGTTACAAACTCTCAGGTTATGGTATAACCAAGCAATCACTTGAGCAGGCACTGTCGTTGCAGTACTTACCCATAAACCTTTCCGAACTTTTTTTTGTAATCCAAATCTTGGGTGAAGAACTGTTGGAATAAAACAAATTACTGTTTAAACACCTTTTCGAAGTTCCAACCAACGGAGCAACGTTATTAAGAAATCGAATAATTTTTCTTGAAACGACTTAACTGCTTCTCCGTCTTTGAACGCCGCTCCCAAGTTTCCTATTCCAAGAATGGACGGTGGGTCGTGGGGAATACCCAGCTTTGATAACACTTGCCATTGCCGATGAATGTAGTACCTGCAAAAATATCAAATACACTGAATATCACCCAAACAACAGCAATGCATATGGTTTTGGGAAACACACGTGGTTAAACTTAAGGTTCAATATTTCACTTGAATAGAGTTGCGGATCCAGCCAGTATAGGATTAGGGGGGGGGCGATTTCAGTAATATTTGGCAGTGAAGTGTCATTATGCGTTCACTACTGTAAGGGAGATGACGTATACGTCACAACACTGCTGTGACAAAACAATGGACGGCAAAATAGCCCTTTTGTCGCGAATGCTGTGTTCCAAATTGTACAAAATCACGGTGCAAAAAAGTACTTTGGTAGGTTTTAGGGGAGCCGATAGCTCCAATCGCACCAGCCTGGATCCGCCTGGTCACGGGCTATAAACAAGCCGTAGTAGCGGAAGTAAATCCATCCCAAAACCTTCGGTTGCATCCCAAAACTGCGTTAAAACCATACAAAACTCGACAACATTCAGTGAAATCAGTAACTAATGACGGGCTATTTTAAGTTATCAATTTGCAATGCCTGTCAAATCATGAAGAAATTGGAGAGTTCTCAAAACGTTTTCGCTGTAATTGATCTGAGAACCACTTTCGTTTTTGAGTTTTCCAACTTCGGGTTGAGCTGATCACAAATTCTCGCTAATACTGCTGTTCCAAAGGCAGAATTTTTAAAAAATACGAAATACAGAAGTTGCAGCCTTTTGCCTGAAGCAGTCATACAAGAGAAGGCTGATACTTTCTGTTTAACTCGCACTTCTAAATGAGATCCACCATACAGTAAATCAAATATAAACGTTGTAAAGCCCTGTTCATAAGGTAGTAGTTCAAATTGAGCATTTCAATACACATACCTTATCAACACTAATAGTGTTCCCAGCAGAATCCAACTCTCTATGGACAGGATGTCTAGTGGTGTAATCATGGCTATGCTTTTAAAGCGATAAGTTCATTTGAAAAAAATTGCTCTGCCTGAAACAAGCTGACAAGTTGATCTGATACAAATACGAAACAAGCGTGTGATGCAAAGCTGAACTGCAGGTTCAGTGAAACTCTGCAATCGTGAAACTCTGCGGCGTGTCAGGCTTCTACCACGCCGCAGCAATATATATTAACTCGTTTGCAGGCTTACAGTAGGTACACAAGCCTGACAAGTACGGCAGTCACGGCAACCGTTTCCTGGGCCAAGCTTTTTTAAAATTTTAAATGCTTGTCTAAGAATTACGTCAAGTTTGTTTACCGAGACTTACCGGTGAAAGGGCGTGTTGATTTTTCATCTGAAATGGAAACCACGTCACCATTCAATCACTGCAGCGTGCGGGTGATTTCCCACCCAGTGAAGGTCTTCGAAAAAGGCTGTGGGTTAAAAACGGTGGCGAGAGTCCAAATTAATTACGTTTGCACTAAAGAATGTTTTCAGAAAAAGTAGTCTGATTTTTACTTTTAACTGATTCTTTTAATTTAACTAATAATATTATCAAAAACTTGAAATGTTGGATGTATGCAAAGTGTAGACATATTTTTCATGTGGTTTCATGTTCACTAAAATGCAGAACGACTCATCTTCTAACTTGGTAAATGGTATAAGCTGCGCTGCTCCAGCGCAACTTGTTGCACCGACATATTTGTCTTCAAAGAGTATTATGTATTACACTTAGCTTCGCTTGATTGAACTTCACGGTTGTCAAAGCATTTCAACACCATCACTTCACGGAGTTAAGGTAGAAGCATCAAATTAAGGGCTATGGACATGGGCGTCCGCAGAAATTTTTCCAGGGGGGCAACGTCGACCTTTTGCTTTGCTTATCATTTTCAAGTTGCTGACGATGCAATTTAAGTGGACCTTCACAAAACGCTTGGCACTTTTTATACCACAGAATGGCCCATGTTTTGGTTACAATCACAAAAAATGCACTTTGTTGGCAGCAATAGCCAGGTATATTACGATAATTTACACACTGGGCCAGCTATGTCCAACCCAAATGGCTTACTGAGCCAAAAATCGTGTCGCTATCTCAACCAGGGCCGCACATTTTACAACAGATTAACGACGGCCGCAAATTGAATGGCTTACTTTGATCTTATCAAACTAATTTAACTTAAATATACTGAAAGTGTTCGAATCATAACTGCAGTGGTAACAGACGTGATTAAATGGCACTTAGAACAACCTGCATCAAAAATGTCAAATTAAAGATATTATCAAAATAAGGACAGCTTGTCAGTATGTAGACGACTTTTACTGCAGCGAAACCTAATCTGGGCCGCACAAAGCCTTCGACTGGGCCGCATGCGGCCCGAGAGCCGCGGGTTGGACATAGCTGCACTAGGCTATCTCCCAGATTTTCAACGCAGGGTAC
>JGI24158J21664_10012163_pt1 | contig 11420 bp, 10 predicted proteins | sample Ectturendosymbi3_FD_21664 | JGI IMG/M metagenome (IMG submission 21664)
GTGACAGCCAAGATACTGTATCTATGACACCCTTTGACAGTCACCTTCTGTGTGCAGCAACAGGCGTACAAACTCTCTTCATCATTATCCGAGTGCAGTACATTGCCTAAACTTAGCAGAACACTTTTAAACCCTTTGGTGTCCTTTGATCAATATATCAATTAATACTCTGCCACATTTTTAGTAAATTTTGAGTTCGGAGCAGTGCAGGATTGAATTTAATCTGCATATTTTAAAAGGTTTTTAACTTAGCCGTGACACTTGCAGTCGTCTACTGGCTCTACCATTTCTCTCTCCCTGGATTTCCTTGGCGCTGCTCAAGCTAAAGTGCGTTCAGAAACACACTTCTGTTTTCCAGAATCTTTTCGATTCCCTTTAGGTAACTTATTCTTGTTGGCACCTAAAACTATCTGTAAAAAAATATAAATTGCCTTTCTACTTTCGAATTGAACTCGTACAAGGTTATTATTATATTTGTAATCATTAAACCACTCTATCCAAAATTAGCTCACGCTTTTGGTTACAGCAGGTGTTCCCAGCAAGTGGTACGCGAAGGCCCTCCAGGTGGTACGCGAGTAACTTCCATTTTTTCACAAAAACTTGGATTCACAGCTTTCTAGTTTGCGTATCGGGCTTTGTTTCTAAATAAATAAATTGTCCTGTAGCCTGCAAGTCCTACTGTTTCGTAACATAAATTTTGCTGTTAGCAAATTTAGGCCACGCGTCGACCAATCAGTGGAAGGTAAACAAAAACAAAAATCTTATTAAATTTAGCTGTGGTTTCTTTTTGTTATTTTAATGCATATTATTCTTCTGAATAAGCTAAGATTTGATCAAATGAGTTGTTCTGGAAGAAGTGGTACGCACTGACGACAGGGGGTATCCAAGTGGTACGAGATGGTAAAAAGGTTGGGAACCCCCCTGGGTTACAGGCTGAGTCTAAGTGCAAGCGTGCATTCTCAAACCTGACCGGTGATAGTCACTGTAATGAAACGGGCAATGTTAAGTAGCAGTTTACCCGTGCCAAGAAGTACAGCTGACGAAAATTCCAATCATAATCATTTAATTGTAGAGGAGAACAGTTTTACTGTGCAGCTTACCTGTACTGATGGAAACTGCAGTTCATCAATTTATCTCCCAGAATTTTACCTCTGTTTTGTTTCCAAAACGCTAAGTTTTTGTTTACAAATTACATGCATACACGTTTGTTGATCATACTGTTTTTTTATGACATTTGGTCATTCAAAGTTATTAAGACAACAGAAATGTAATTATTAACTGGGTCACCTATCGTCCCCCAACCGCCCATTTCTGCTTCACCGCCCCCAGGTGGGCGGTACCGCCCGCTTTGGGAACCACTGCTCTAAATGATCGATGGATATTTTCGATGCGTGGAGATGAGAAACAAACATGATCATTTTGGCTACGTAGACCTGCATGACGTAAGAAACGTTAATATAATATACTTCCTGGTATGTTCCTAAGGAAAAGCGTCTTCTCTTGCCAATAATGTTTGTTGTCCTTGGGTAACCATGAGATCACTTTATTCCACGCAGCAACACGCTCATGTCCGAAGACATCGTTCCTCCGTTTGAAGGTTTCTTCAAATTTTCTGACGGCGAAAAAGGCCGCAGAGAAATTCTTATTAAGGTCCTTCCCAGCCGAGATCTCGAAGAGGTCGAGGAGAAGTTCATCATCAACATTGACCAGTATTCGCCTGCCGAGCTTAGTCCTGACAAAGGCAGTGCCACTTTCACAGTTCTAAAGAAGGTAAGAGATACGTTGATGGACAAAGCACCCGCGAATGTTAGAAACTAGCGTCAATAGTGTGCTGCATTTCTACTTCAACGCGGACTTAATGCTGCACCTTGCTGATTACCAAATGGTTTTGGATCATTTTGTTTTTTTCTGCTATTTTTTAAAATTTAACTTTAGATCATAAATTCAGTTAAGTATTCTTGACTGGTTTCAAGCGCGGAACATATTGGAAGGACAACACAGTTTGTACAACTAAAATAATGGCGTTCTGACAATAACCTTTCAAGCTTTTTTAAGGAAATAACGAGCTCTAAACTTCTTACCTATCCCTCTGAGGCCAATGATATCATTGGGTTTTCTCAAACAAATAATATCTAACTAGAATCGCAAAGTGAGGAACAGCAGCTTGCAAATACTTTTTCCACTTGAAGCTATCTGGCGGCATGCAAGACTGGCGGATTTATGTGAGGACGCTTGAGTGCTCAGCCTAATAAGATTGGTTTATTTGCAGGGACATCCGAACGGTATTATTAGATTTGACGATCCAACAGAAGCTGTGCCAATGCAGGTACTTCCACCTTCAGCTGCTCATCATATTTACATTCTTAACTTGTGGCTGATATCTGTGATTGTGATTTGTAGTTTGATTTATTGCTATGCCGTTATTATCTTGAAAAACTTTGGTGCAGGCAAAGAAAGTGGACGAACCCAGTTCTGGGTTTGTTCAGCTGACCTTTCCCATCACAAGGGATGACAAAACAATTGGTGACGTCAACGTTACTTGGTCGATCACACCAGCAGCAAATCGTGAGACCGGTGCTGATGCAGACGACTTTAAAGAAATGTCTGGTACGCTACCACGTTTTTTATTAGTACTTTTGCTTCTTTTCAAATTCGTTTCATTCTGGTACACCTTCCGTAAGCGCAGTAACTATTTGAGCTGAGCTCGAATTCCTACTTGCAACTTCATCTGGGTATCTGAACGTAAGAGACGCACTGGGCACGGGAGGGCAAATGAGTTTGTCTGTTCTGGTTGCGACGACACGCGTTAGAGCGCAATCACGGCATAATGCTGATACCCTCGTGTTGGTGTGGACGCTTCGATTTGAATTAAAATGACAGAGCGCAGGAAACATGACGGTATGCTGCGCCAAAAAAAGAATATAACCAGCGTCAATGATCGTTGACCCGCAGCTAATCACAGTGGAACCCTGTGCAATTTGCACAATCCACGAAGTGTTTAGCTTGTGTTTAGCATACGGCATATCTGCAGCTTTTTTCGAACCAACTTTTGGTTTCCCACGAAACATGAATCGCGGCAAGAATGTCGAACTTTCTCAAAATCACGTCCCCGCAAGTCGTTGCAGGGTGCAACGCAAACATTTCGGCAACTGTTGCTCGATGCGGTCACTTTGTAACTGGCAGAATGTATTCTTGCATGCAACGTATTTTTCGTTTATCTTGTGAACCTACTGATATGCCGCAGCGAAAATCTTTTTTTAATTCTGTATAAACTATGCATATATTTTACTGGATATAAATATGAGCGTTGCACTTCTGCTCGATTAAAAAAAGTTGGCTGCAACATCAGGTTCGGCCAGCTTGGTGCTTTCAATACATTCATTTGTTACGAGTATGACGTTTTCGTTTGCCTGCGGATCCCTGCGATTAAACGTTTTTGAACCATTAAAGCAGACGAGGTTTGGCCAATTTGAAAATGTTACAGAAGCAAAATTCGGAGCTAAGGTTAAAATATCTCATCTCTAGAAAATTGCGACCTGAAATGCTTAAAGCCTTGATTCGAGGAATTCTTTGGCTGACTCGTGTGTGTCAAGTGGCCTAGTGTTCTGGGTGGGCACCTAAAGATTGGCAAACTGGGTGATCATCCCCATATGCATGAGGGGAGACAGGAGAGAATGCACCAACTGCCGGGGTATCTTTTTCCTTAGCCTCCCTGGAAAAGTGTATGCCAAGTGCCTTGATAAAAGGTGCCGCGAAATAATTGAACCAAAGACACATGTTTTTTTGAACCCGAGAACGCATACGACCGGGGTCCTTGTGAAAACCTTTGGGGAGTGTTATGGGAGTACGGTGTTGACGGCCGCCTGTCACTGGCCGTCAATTCACTGTATTCCCGCTCAGAAGTTAGCGTCCGTGTCGGCGGAGTTAAATCACAACCGTTCACAGTGAGAATTAGACTGCGACGAAGGTGTGTGCTGTCTGCACTCATCTTCATAGTCTATATAAATTGGATAGACAGTAACAGCTGAGTCGACGAAGGTGTCACTGTTGAAAACTACAGGATCAACTATTTGCTTTTTGCCGATGATTTGGTGCTGCATGCATCCTCTGAACAAGGTCAGCAACATACACTTGATCGGTTTTCAGTTGCGTGCAAGCAAACGGGAATGAAAATTAACCCTAAAAAGACCGGGGTGCTTTGTCTCTCCAGAAGCCCAAGCCAGTTCACGCTGCAAGTTAGCGGCAATACATTCCAGCAAGTCTAGAAGTTCAGTCACCGTATGGTGGTATTCACAAGTGACGGAAACGGAATAAGGAGATTGATACACGGATTCGTAAAGTTAACGCACTTCCGCGTGAGCTCTGTCGCTCCGTGGTCACAAAACGGGAGCTTTCAAACACCACAAAGCTGTCAGTTATTAAATCGGTCTTTGTTCCGATCCTCACTTATGGTGATGAACCTTGGGCAGCGACAGAAAGATTGCAATCTCAAGTGCAAGCAGTAGAGATGGGATTTTTGCGAAGTATTCACGGCGCGTCACTTGGCAACAAAGTGTGGAGCTGTGGAATTTGTAAAGCCCTGACTGTTGAGCCGCTTCTCCGAATCGAGAGATCTCAGCTACTTTGATTCGGGCATGTGACCAGAATTTCCCAGGAAAGGTTTGCGAGGCAAGTCCTGCTGACTACACCCACGGGAAAGCGGCCCAGAGGCTGACCAAGGACCAGGTGGTGTGACTGCATCTCCGACCTTGCTTGGTCCCGCCTTGGTGTGGAGCCAGCAGAACTATCTGAAAGTACTGAAAACCGTAAGGAATTTCGAGTCGTCCTTACCCTAGGGGTGCTGCTCGCGACCCTCTCCAGAACAAAAGTGTGTATGAAAGTGAATGAATAGATGAAATGCAATGAATGGAAATGTTTTACTATTTCAGAAATATTATCAGAAACTATATGAAATTACAAGCCTTTTATCAGCAGCTGTTTTAAATTGCGGTACATGTTCACCTTCAAATAACTACTGATGAAGTTTGTGAGGATGTTTCTGACTGCTCTATGGCGAAGTTTTATACTGATAATTCTTTTTTCTCAGTAATTTTATAAAACTAACAATAGTATTTACGATGTTTGAAAACATCCAAATCAGTGGCGTACCCAACCTAAAATTTTTTGGGAGGACAAAAATTTTGACTTTAACCAAGCAACAGTATTTTGTTTGGGACACCGCCTCTCAAAGCACAAAATGACAAGATACGCTAAAAATTGGGGGGCATGGGCCCCACTGGCTACATCTATGATCGTAATGGCTATTTATGAAAAGAACTGCTTCCAAAATTTCTACTTGTGATGTCGTGCCTTTGCAAAGTCGCGTAGGAAGACCCGTGACAATGCGCGTATCACATGCTTTAGTATTTCTTTCTGCAGCAAAGTGTAGATATTATCTAGTACTTGCTATATAATTGTGCAGTTATAGTGAACGTTTGTTGAAATTCACAGGTCATGTCCTCATTTACGACGGGCAGAGCAGCACAGACGTAATAGTAAATGTGGTGGCCGATGACGTTCCGGAAATTGAAGAAAACTTTTTTCTTCAATTAGTGTCCGTGGATGGAGGTGCGGAACTGGATGAATCTGACATTGAAAGAAGTTTTTCAATTCGGTGAGTTAAATGGAATGGTACAGGGAAGTTACTATGGTTGCTGTCTTATAGTGATAAGTTAATTAATAGCACTTCAGTTAATTTCAAATATCACCTCCTTTAGGATGAACGGATGCCAACGTTGTGCGCAGTGCGTGTTTACGGAAAAAACTTTAATTTCATTTTGTGAAACTGTGAATGCCTGTCGTTGTCGTTTCCTTTGAGCATGTTAATAAAGAGTTGAATTGTGGCTGTTCTGCTACAACACCGTCATTGCAGTAGTCCACTGACAAAGTTGTTTTTTTTGTGGTAAAATTTTGTATCTTTTGTTTTCAAGGAAGTTTTTTTTTGTTGTCGCTACTGTATACTAAACGCATGTCGCATAATTCATATATTCAAATAAAAATACTTCCGCCATTTCTCAAACAATTCTTAAATTCACACCTCGGGGACGTTGCCGGTTGCCATGTTTTAGTTTACGTTTAAGGAAATATTTCAAAGCGTTTTATAACTGTCCGTGCGTCACTGTCAATATTTTACTCCGTTTTTATTTTACGAGAAAACGTTTTATCCCAAACGTATTTGTGAGTTTTTGGTGAACGGGTGAAATTTCTCTTATCGGCACTTGTCCGAAACTTCTGATATTTGATTTTGTTCTGTAGTGTGTGGCGACATTTTGTGCAGTAGTACTGGGTTTCTGTTCCATGTAATTACGTAAAATGTCAAGTGACTGCGTCTTCTAACGTGTGTTCCTTAGCGGAGGGGTTGTTTGTAGATCAGTTCTAGAATGCACGTCTTGCGCGAGCCTGATTGTATTATCCTGTACGATGGCTCATCACTGTCATACCAAAAATTTGTTTCATTGTTCAAAATTTTTTTGTTGTTGTTCAAAACGAAAAGTTTGTTTCAATGAATAAAAATTTTTTTATAAACTGCGTTGTTAAAATAAATTAAGAAAAATTTGTCACTTTTTAACAACAAAAAACAGTGCTTTTTCAACAACAAGAAATTTTTATTGACACAGAGCTGTGCTGTATTACTGTCAAGTTGAAATTTCTGTATTCAAAATATACACTCGCCTGACACAGAATGCGTGCATTCATATGGAACGACGAGAGCTTACCACGCCAAAAGAAAGTTTTTTGCGCTGATTAGAAGCCGTCAAAGCAATACGTCCTGTACTGTCGAGGTCGATAAAAGCCAAAATTTGAGCCACGAATAGCGTAATTTTCAAGTAAAGAGCTGAAAAACTACAGTCTTTGTCTGTTAAGTCTTGCAACGGGCAACACTGGTACTTTGACACTAACAGGGTTTGTCGTGGCTCATCAGTGTTACACCACTGATGAGCTCCAAGGTAATCGCTGTTAATTTTTTCAAAAGCCGATTTATTTGTGGCAAACTGTGCTGCATTATCATTATATGGAATTACAGTATACACTGTAGGTATAACGAGAAGCACTGACGTGGTGGTACTGATGCGCCACAACGTGAGAAAGATTTAAAAAAAAAAACTTTTTATCAACGACAAAAAAGAATTGTTTTACAAACAAATTCGTTTTTATGGGTGACACTGATGATCCACCCTGCACTCCTGGTCATTATTGGCTTTCGTGTTACTTATGATTTCGCTTGTTACTTTGCTGATCAAAAGCAATCACATTTTTCAGAGAAAATGACGATCCTCACGGAGTGTTTGGTGTTGTTGACGAAGATCAACTGATTTACGTTGATGAAGAAATGCACAGGATATTGCGAATTAATGTTACTCGCCAACGTGGATCGTTTGGCAGAGTTGCTGTCGGCTTGGAGGTCTTTTTCGACCAGGCAAAAACTTTGAAACCCTCTTATCTTACCTATCTGTAGTGAATGTGTCTATTTCTCAATCCTAGGCGAATCTCCACTGTTTGTAAATCCCTTGCGAAGGAAAGTAATGCAAATTATTGTAATCTTGCTTGCGTTGTGGCGTTGTTGTGCTTATCATCGAAAAAGCGGCAATCAATCGAGTCTCCCACGCTAACTCAGTTTTGATTTCCTTTCCTGCAGCCAGAAGACGGTGCTTCATATCTGACTACGAATACGGGAACGGTTGAATTTCAGGAAAGAGCAAAGTGGTCAACATTTGAAATACGCATCAAGTCGTTTATATTTCTTGCTGTCGGAGATGCGTTCACGGTCCGGGTAAGGAAAAGCTTTTAACAACTGATGTAGTCTTTCGTTCAACCATTTGATAAACCAGTAGCCAAGTAAGTACGTCGGAATGCCATTGACTTGTGCGAGAAGCGCGGTGCTATAAATAAATATGAAAGGATAATAAAGCACTTTGTTTTCTGTCACTGAAAGCTCTTCCGCAGCTCTGGGGCTGCCGGACTTACAGTACAGTACAGCTTTACCCACAGTTGGTTTTTAAAAATTTATTTCGGCTAGATGCTTTTACTTCATGAACTTACACTATTGTTGTTGCACCAGATACTTCACTGCCATTATTTTAACCAGAAACACCAATCGTGTTGATTAGCCATTCTGTAAACAAAATATTTTTGCACTCTACACTCACACTTATGTTAACTACAAAACTTGTGAAAGGCTAAATGCATTTAAAAAGAACATTATATCTGATACCGTTACACCTTTTTTATTATCTTATCTAGATTTTTTCAGTGGCAATCCTAGTGCAGAAACTTTATAGGGTGGGTATATGGAATGAAAAGTATTTCCCTACTGTTTTTAGAAAATTGATTTTCTTGAAGTGGTTAATATCTGTTTAATCATCTAAAGTACTGTTCACCATTTTTTTCTGTGATTATTTAAACACATTTATGCTTTTTTCAAAGATGCTCCTTCAAAAAAAATTTTTGTGATTAGTTTTTGCAATATTTGTACGGAAAACATTCCTCAAATGCAAAACGCTGACGTAATAAGTGTGCATCCGTTGCATAAATGGCAAGCGCAGGAATGCCAAAGCGTTTGCGTTCACTTGCAGACATAAGCTTCAGTGTGACTGGTTGATTTTTTGATATTGATATAGAGTGGAGCCTCTTTTGGGCCAAGAGTGAAGCGTTAATGAAAAATCAAAAGCGGCCGTTTGGAGTTGAAACATGGAACTGGCGCGTCTTTAATGCCACACTGTGTTTTTTTCGTAGTTGATTTCATTGGAACATACTGACGGGAGGTCAACCAACTCAAAATCCAGACTGTCCGTTCTGTACAGGAACGCGACCGTAACTGTACCCCCAGAAGCGGGAAATCCCCAGATTGGATTCGACGCAGCGGTGACGCAGGTCATTGATGGTCAGTATTTCTCTTGCGCTCTTGCAGCAAATCTCAGTCCTGTTGCGTGATTTGCTTGTATCACTGACCTTATTTGTATTTCATTCATTGCTCCACAGTCGAGCAAGACTTGTGCGAACTCGTAGTGACAAGGATTGGGTTGTACGGTTCNGTNCTTGTCCGATGGTCGTCGGGATATTCAGCGCTGCGCGCTCCGGAGAACGTTGAGCAAGGTCGCACTCTCCCACAAAGTGGTGAACTGTTCATGGCGAATCTTCAAAAATCTGCGAACATTTCGTTGAAGGTCAGTGTTAATTATGTTTGTAACATTGAAACATTGATAGTTTATTTTTCAAAAACAGCAGCAGCGAACAAAGGAAAAAATTTAAACGCACCCGTACTTGTTTACGAAACTGTGTTGTGAAAGGTGTTCTGGTTCATAACTTGCTAGTTAAAACTAAGAATGCTGTTGGTGGCGTTTTGCTGAAGTTCCTTTTTTTGTAGCATACAAACTGCACTGACCTGGTAAGGAAGTTAGTGTGTACCTTTGAAAACTACTGTTTAAAGGTTCTTTTTCACAACTTGTCTGGCTGGCTGGGATAAACAGAATGGAAACAGGACCAAAAAACGGCATATAGTGTGCATACGTAAGCGCATAAATGGTACAAGAGGATTGGAAGTGATTAAATAGATCTATGTACACGCTAAACCAAGTCTAATTGGCCGTGTTGTCACGGTCATGTTGGCGGCAGCACTGTCACGTACACTTGGCTTACTGTAAACAAAGATCCAAACTACTACTTCCTCCTTTATAAGATTATGCTACTTTTTAAACATGGACAAATTATATTCTTTAATGATCTTTTCTTTTCACCCATTTATGTTACCCCAACTGATAGCTCTAACACAGAGAGAAAAAAACTTAAATTCGAAGGCAGTGATAATAACCTACAAAAGACCTACTACAATTGGGCAAATACTTACAAACTACAAGCACCTTGCTTGAAGCAAGAGAGCATGCCATGGATGTGTCGGGTCCTTGCGGCCACTTTGCACTTTGTTAGTGGCGTAACTACATGTTTGAGCCAGGGGGCAAAACTTAGCTGAAGGGGGCCCAATAGCCAAAACTCAGAAACAAGTTAAGAAATGATAGTGAATGTCTGGATGTCATGGATGTCTATACTAGCTAAAAAAAACGAAAATAACCCGAAAAACGCAAAAAAACAACAACCTAAAGAACACATATCAAAATGTCTACTAAAGGGGCCCCAGTTTTTACATTTAGCTTGCCAGGGGGGGAGGATCGCCCCTTTGCCCCCCCTGTCAGTTACGCCACCGCTCTTTGTGGTAACTATGGGAAACACAACATATCAATGGTGCCATGTTTTCACAAATAATGAGCAAAACTAAAACCTTCCCGCTCAACCAAAACTTGACATGCGCAAACTATTGTATTTATGTAGCGACTTGCGTGGTATGCCATGAACAATATGTCGGTCAAGCCAAGAACAAGTTTTCCAAGAGATGGTTATTGCACCGCAGTGATTGTAATAGACCCAATTGTAAAAATTGCAAAGATGAAGTGGCCTTGTTGCGGCACGGTTCAGTGTTCCATGGTAACGTAAATAAACCATCGATACAGAAAGCTTACACCGTTACATTTGTTGAACAACCTAATTTTCACTCTGAATATCTGTGATGATAAATGGTACCACCAACTTGACGCACAAATTAATGTTAAAAACATGATCCTTGCCCGTGTGAGATAAATTTTGTTTCCCTTCGTACTGAGCGTTGACATGTTTTGATTTTCGCCGCCAGCGTGCTGGTGGCTTTGGTTCTAGTCAGTCACAGTGTTTCAAATGCGCCCAGTGTGGTTTGGTTACCATCGCTACGAAATGCACTATTAGTTCACGCATTCTGCAGTTATTCATAATCATACGGCGTGTTGCTTCAAGCTCAAATTGGACATCTCTCCTTGCCATTATTTGAATTTATCTGAAGACGACGTTTTCTATAGTGTTAACCATCGTAGCTGGCATTGGCATTTATTAAGTTCTTGTGATTTTTGCAATAAGTTTTGAAGCTTCAGTGAATGCATTTCGTTGAGTAAGACGTAATTTCTAGTTCTGATTGTCGCAGTTGGTGTTGTGCGATTTTTCACTACACTTTCGAGGTTGTTTGCTTTCTCTGACCTCGTTTTAGCCTTCAACGTTTCACCTGTTAGCATTGCTTACAGATGATAGGACTGACGATGCGTAGTGTTACGTGAAATCGATTGCCTATAAAGCAAAGAATCAACTTGCGATGGATTCCTTGCTTCTTTCACCTGTGGAGTGAAGTTACTTGAATACAGATATGTACTAGTTTGAACCATCGCAAAAAGATGAAAGCAGAGCCCAGTCGGCTGATTCTTCGAGAGCCTACAGAAAAACTAGAGCTTTTATTTGCCATTTACTTCCCTTAACGCAAGATTTTGCTGAAAACATGTCCCGGTCGGTGATGGTGTGATGAGACTTGC
>JGI24158J21664_10012166_pt1 | contig 11419 bp, 7 predicted proteins | sample Ectturendosymbi3_FD_21664 | JGI IMG/M metagenome (IMG submission 21664)
AAAAAAAAAAAAAAAAAAAAAACGAAATTTCGTTTTTTAGCCCTGATGAAGACAGTAGTATCAACCGTCGAAACGTTGGCAAGTTTTCAACGTGTTTTTATGTTTTTAGCGCCAGTAGAGCCTGATTAAATTTGTTTATCGAAGTCCTGGCGTCTCCGAAGCAGAAAGATTACCAGCATTAGACTAGACCAGTGTCTCTAAACTACGGCCCGCAGGGTCAAATCCAGCCCACGAAGACATCATTTCATCCGGCTCACAAAGACATTTTGTCAATAATGAAAAAAGAAGTATTTACAAAGAATTTACTGATTTCATAGAATATAACATATCCCTAAGCACATAAATGTGTTAGAATAGGCTACATTTTCTACGATGAAGCAAGTCAAACCCAAAACATAAATTGAATGTCAGGCGAAGCATTGTCAATAGTCTCTGGCTTGCTACCACTAACATATTGGTATTGATATAGGAACGACAGTGTCAGTGAAGCCTCAACCACAGGCATTGCATTGATTTGTAATACATTTTTATTGCTATTGTGTAACACTTTCAATGACACACTGACTTCACTCATCTATTTTCCTTTTTCTATCTTGTCAATTTGTTTTTTATACACCATTTTATGAGCAGTGGCCTGCAAGTTGTCACGTTTTCGCAAAATGGACCGCAGGTCAGAAGTAGTTGGACCACACTGCTCTACACAATAGCAGCGCAGCAGAAATGAGTGAATAACAAAGTTCGCATGCTGAAAGGAGTTGGAATAGACTCATAATTGCTTGATGTAACAGCAGTAAACAACAGAAGAGTTAAGTTTGGAGTTGGTTGGTTGGTTCAATTGCTTGAGCTTTTTGTTACGGTGGTTATAGACTATTCAAATAACTTCACTTGAAAAGCCATTTGAGACAGTATCATCATGAATGCCTAGTGCATTTTGAGACAGTGTTGCGCAGCCAATGTGTGGAGACTGCAGACGAGGAGAATGCACTTTTCCATTTTTCTTCTTATTCAAAGTCTTGGACACACACTGCTTTGAATAATATTAGAAAACTCACAGGGAATCTGCTTTAACCAATTGTTATCGGCATTCGGCAATGACTTTAATTGTGGCTATTTTAGACTAACAGCTAGTCAGCTACTACTAACCTGTGTAAACAATTCCCAAGGGCAATCGGCATGTGGGCAAGCATGTCAACTAGCCAGCTGTAGGTGACACTGACCGCTATTCTTTAGTTATAATTCATAATTGACGATAGTAAGGTGCTGTGAGGCGTGAGTCAGCTGAGAGCCTTGTTTTTCAGTGATTTAACAAATAGTGTTGGATGATGCATCTCAAGAAGGGTCCAGAGCCAGAGCTGCTAAAATATCCACCATCTCCAGCTAAATTTAAAAAACAGCTCCAGCAAAAATGACCAAGTCTGAGGCTCCGCAGCCCTGGTGGAAACGAGCCTGTGTTACTTGGCTTGACTGTGAAGAAGGCCTAAACTTATTTAATTTTGTCATAAACTAGCAGGTGCGAATAGCAAAAGAAATTTTGGCCTAAACTGCAAAGGAAAACATTTGCGATTGGAGACCATGTCTTCCCACCATCAAGCAAAATACAGACGACTTCAGCTAACTGCATACCAGTTAAACGCATACACCACTTTATCGCATAGGATTCTAAAATCCCAAACTAAAGCCATTCACACGTGAAGAAAATAATCCGGTTAATCGCATACCGGTTATTTGCATAGAAATGTACCATGCATTTGTAAACTTACAACGCTTAATCGCATAGTTAACTTTAAAGAAGGATAAAGCGCACTGTTCAGATAGTGTGAAAACCTGTGGTGCCATTAATCCGATTAAGCAACTGTTGCCGAAATGACTCCCTTCAACGACGTGCGAAAATAAACACCACGCATTCAACTCCTAGGGTCCAACACATTGTATACAGGGCTGTCTGGTTGTGTCTTGCTGCTACAGGTGTGAAGCTTTGTCTTGAAAGCAGCACTTTTAAAGTTCATTTTATGGCATTGGATAAGGACCTGACGCATGCAACTATGCTTAACCGCACAAGAAACTGGTGCACCTGTAAGCTACTGTACACCAACTTGGAATTTTAGTTTCATTTGACGACTGCCACTTTTCTGAAGCACTGCGCACAGTACACTTCACAGTTTAAAATGTGGAATTATGCTGTGTCTAGCAGAAAGTAACAGTCGTCAAATGAGGAATTATGCCTTGTCCAGCAGTTTAAAATGCGGAATTATGCCGTGCGTTCCGCCACGGACAATGCACTGTTTCAACTTCGTTACTTGTTTGGCTTCACTCTTACTGTTTTTTCATATCAATAAGATTCATTTGGTGAATGCCCCAACCGAATGATGGATAACAAACGTCATTGGGATTATAAAAGCTTCATGATGCCACAGGCAAGTCTTTGTGTACAGTGCCGAGCTGTATCAGGACCAAGAGAATTTTAGAACTTCTAAAAGCATATTATCCTACAGTTCTACAAATCTTCATACACGACGGCTGTGAGACATAATCATGTTCACAACTGCATTGCACAGTCCAAAGCAAGCATAAAAATGGCCATGAATGCGAGAAATGTTCCGTGATTGATACAGGCGATTATTACATCACACACGCATTGCGCATGTTTAAGACAACATGCAACATGCGGGCCCGCAACAACTTTGAATTTAAGTTTCAACTGATGACCGTTGGTTTGCTAAACACTGAAGGATTTCAAAATTTAAAATACTGTATTGGGAGCAAAGGATTTTTAGAACATCCAAAAGCACTTTTGTATCTCACAGTTCTAGAAATCTCCACGTTCGGTGTCAAGCTAAAACACATCATCGGTGTCAGGTAGCAAGCATGTGGACAGAGTCAAGTAGGGCGGTAAACTTGTAGATATTTGTTTGATACAGATAATCGCATATTCCGGTTAAACGCATAAAAAAGCTTGTGCAAATTGGCTATGCGATTAACCAGATTTGTCTTTACGAAACAGCTCTGCATGTGCGTGGCAGTATACAAGCTTCCCACAGCATTGCTTGCATTGGAGCTGGCACTCAGGGCTTTCACAAATGCAACTCCAAAAATGCCAACAATACCAAAAAATCCTAATTTACATTAAAAAATGCTTAAATCTGTGGCAGTGCAGCATAAAATCAGAACGCCATGATAAGCGTTGAAAATAGAACCAAACATGATTTGCAAAAAATGAACTGAAATGGTTCATTTTACACATTTTCAAACTTTCTAGTGGTCTGCACTTCTTTTAACTGACATTGCAATGAAGATATTTGACATTCTAGTTCAGATACTCTGCAGTCAGCATTTTCAACACTTTCTTCAATTGCTGTCATATGATTTAATAGGTCATTTTCAATAGAATCAAGTATCTGTATTACAGACAGCAACATAACCTACAAGTCTTTCAAGGTAGGTTCATTACTTGCCTGTGACAAGGTTTCAATCGCCTTTTGAAAGCGCATGCTTCTCATATCCATGCTTTGTCCCTTAGGCGTTCGGGGAATTCAATTGTCAGAGCAGAAAAAACACATGTCCGCTTGACGTCCAAACACGAATGTGATGTTGAATGCTAGCTAAATAATAAATGCCTGAATGAACACCCAACAAGCAATGCTTCAAGTTTATTTTTAGCAAACAGGCCAGTAGCAAACTAATAAAGTTGAACTTTCGCAGTTGCTTTTGATCACATTGCGATTAAATTGCCATTAGATTTTGATCTTATGAAAACCAGCATGTCTTCTACCCAGGGGAGTGCAATCGCCTCCGTAAAACTTCTAATCAAGAAATTTTATTCATCATTATTTTGCACAATTCAGAAAACAGCATTCGTGATATAAGACCACCATTTTGTCATCGATTGTTTTGTCACGGAAGTGTTGTGCATGATATCTCGTCTCTCTTACAGTAGCAAAGATGTCATGAGACTTGACAAACATTACTAAAATAACCCTCTCCCCCTTGTATAAATCCACCTCTGCCTCCACCCAACTGACAAATTGGCTACTTGGCATGACCGCATGCAAGAACGTTCACCACTATTGTGATTCATGGATGTTTTGAGTAGAATGGCTCGACCTTCGGTAACCTATCATGATGGAGGGAGTGCGCTTTTAATCAAACGGCTCAACTTCTGAAAGCTGAGTAATGTGACATGTTGCACTCAAGCTGTTCTGCCCAGTTACAAGCTTGGTGTTTTAAAGTTCTGCTGAAAATAAAATAATTTGACTTGAGCAGTGTGCGATCAAAAGTCGATTCACGCTGAGAACAATTTTTATTAACTGCCTAAAAAATATCCAAAAGTTGCAATGTTGCTACAAAAAATTTCCTGCGAACATGTCAAATTTCTCAGGAATTATATTTCTAAATTCCACACTTTTTCTTGGCCTGATCCAAATTTTGTTCAACACTGCACATTTTCATCCAAATTTTATGTGTGTTTTAATCAATTGTTTCTTACTCCTTTTTGTTGCTGCCACAGCGTGTTTTGATTTCCAATGAAGTGGGTTTCTACATCATTCCCAAGAGACTGATGTCCATTAAAGATTTCTGCACTACACTTGCACTCTCAGCCTAGATGGCAGCATTCATGTTATGTCCAAAAAACAGCAGTGCACTATCTCCACCCAATACTGCCACATATTATAAGGGTCAGCCTATGGAAGGTGGAAAGATAGTTTTTCTTTTGCCACAAACTGTTGCAGAGCCCATATTGTCTGCTTAGGTGAAAAAAGTTGTGACAACCCAAGAAGAGTTCTTTTTAGCATGGTTCGTAATTTATCATACCTCACTTCTTGTAAATCTAAAAAAAGCAACAGATACCAGTCGCAGCCAGTACTCCCTGCACAACTGCATTGATCATCAAACAGATTACAACCCTACTCTAATTTCTAGCTCCATCACGACTTTAAACTTGAATACAATTTAGCCATCAGCTGCAAACAAACGAAAAATATTACCCAAATGTTGAGGAATGCACAATGAGACAACCTAGTCAATGTTTTTTTTACCGTTCTAGCATTTTGATCCCAACCTGCATGGCACTGTTTGGTATTTGCACCAATGAACTTAAGGAGTGGTATCCAAAATCTTTCCTTGACAAAAACACAGATATACTGAAGACTTACAAACTATATAAATGAAGGAAACAAGCACATTTTGTTTCATTATAAATATGTCTAAATATCTGCAATATTTGGCAATCTTTTGAACCCACTGTCTTCATGTACTGCACATCATTATTTTCGGCAGCTTTTGCTTATTTTAGGTGGACTCAGCAAAATTCAGATAAACAGTTGGTACGGCTAATATGCAGATAATATCACCTTGCAAATCAAGCCGATTCGTATTGCCATTTTAGCAACACTCTAGCACAGTGGTTCTAAACCTTGTTGAGCGTCTGAGCCAATTTTGAAACCTAAAGTATGTAGAGAGCTACAAGTGCTAAACACAATTTTTGAAGTAATTATAACGATAAAACACAAAAACATAAGAAATGCAAACAAAACAATTTCATGTGAAACTTGATTTTGGATTCTGATTTTGACAAGTTTACAAAATAGGAGCTGAATGTGGATGATCATGATGCAGTATGTAAAAGTTGGCTAAGATGATTGTTAGTAAATCATGGTGATATTTTTTTTGTTCTGATTCTGAACATTTTACTGAAAAGAACTTCTCACACAGAAGCTGAATCAAATACAGTGATATTCTTCAATGCATTGCCATTGCTAGTGGTATAACTAGAGCCTTGGGCCAGAGGGGAAGCTTAACTGAAAGGACCCACTAGCCAACACTCAGAAAAAATTTGAGAAATGGTTTAAGAATGAAAAAGTGGCAATGGAACCACCCATGAATCTTCTTATTTCAAACCTTATTCGACCACAGCCTCTCATGACGCAGCTCGCATAAAAGGGTTAGTTTGTCACTCAATTGGCGTCATCTTAGTAGCGTAACGGATATGTCTTAAGTCTGGTACGCCAATAGTTTTCGGTTCGCCTCTCACCTTGGTGACTTTCGTTTTGGTGGTTGCAAGTGAAGTTTGAAATGATTACACTAGTTTTTCTTTACTTTTTTCAGAACTTCTCAAATTTTAGGTTTAGGGGTTAGTGCTAGGTTAGCATCAGGTTAACTTATTACCCTTAGGTCAGCATTGGGGTTAGGGCTGTGGTTGGGGTTAAGGTTAGGTTTAGCTGAGGTTTACCTTTTACATTTTGTGTGTTTCTACCAAGCCTAGTGCATTACCATGCGTTACTATCACATTACAGATGGTCGAATAAGGTTTCAAATTTAATCATCCATCGATGGTGCTGTAGCCACTGCCAGTAAAAAATGGTTGAACTTGGAATTTCCATACTTTTTCAATACTTGATCTATGTACATTTTACCCAAATTCAATACTTTTTAAAGGTCTCGAAAACTGATTTAACAACTCAATACTTTTTTTAATAATTTCAATGCTGCATAGGAACCCTGTGCCTTTATTGTCTGAAAAAATGTTTCCAAAGTCAAACTTTCGCAAAAAAGTGGCTCCGGTTAGCCCAAGCTCATCATTGCAAAAGCATGTAGCCTAAAATGTTTCATAAATGATATGGTAAGTTGGCAATTCATTAGTGTAACAGCAACAAAACATTTACTAGGTTCACCGTTTTAGCGCAAAGCTGGCAAACGTCTAGCTGAGGATAGAACTTCAGAAGCAGAAAGCATTTGAATTTCACACCAAAACTGCCTGATACCCATGGATATCGCCGCAGGAAAGTCACCTAGTACCGAAAGTGTTAAAAAAAGTCCAATATTCTTGCATAAGCATACAAGCTTTGGCACTGCTATGGTATGTGTAGCTTTTATTTGATAGTGCAATTTAAGAATACGAACGTTTGTCTCAGCAGGTTACAGTGGTTCAAAACAAAATGAAAAAATGGCAAAGTTTATTAAATAACTACTTATATCATAACAGAACTGTTACAATGAATAAAGGAAGTGACTACTGACTACGGATAAGCCTAGCCCACACAATAATTCAAATAAAAGGGTTACTTTGTCATTCAAACAGCATGGATCTCACAGCCTAAGAGTTATGCGTTATGCTTGCTATGTCAATGGTTTTTGGTTTGACTCTCACCTTGCCGACTTTCGTTTTGTTTTTTTCTTTACTTTTTTTTCAGGCTTAGGTGTCATGTTTATGGGTTAGTGTTAGGTTAGGGTTAGTGTTAGCTTAACAATAGAATACTGGGTTAACGTTAAGTAAGCACTAGGTTATGGTTAGGATTAGGGCTGCGGTTAAGGTTTAGGGTTTATCTTTTACATTTAGTTCGTTTCTACCAAGCCTACTGCACTCTTGTTGTGCATTACTGTTACGTCACAGGTGGCGTATCAAATGAATTAGTTTTCAACTTTCAAGATCCACAGGCGTATCTGCAACCACGGCCAAGAATAAAAAGCATTGTTACATGTCCAGGTACAGTAACAAGTACTGTAACTAATACAGTAGTATGTTGCATGAAGGCAGTGTCTATTTTACCACCAAAATGCCGATGGCAATGGCTGGAGCTATTGTGCCGCCAGTCCGAAGCTAGGCAGAAACGAAGTAAAAACAAAAAATAAACCCTAAAGCTAAGCCCTGCTCCTAACCCTTAACCATAAACCCTAAGCCAAACACTAACCCCGAACCATAACCCCTATCTGTAACCCATAACCTTAACCGTAACACTGAAACCGTAATTCTATCCCCTAATCCTAACCCAAATGCTAACCCCTAATGCTAACCCCAGCACTAATGCTAACCCTTAATGCTAACCCTTAACGCTAACCCCTAACCCTAACGCTAACCCTAATGCTAAACCCTAACCCAAACGCTAACCCTTAACCCTAATGCTAACCCCAAACACTAACCCCTAACCCTAAATGCTAACCCCTAACCCTAATGCAAACTCCTAACCCCTAATGCTAACCCCTAACTGTAACGCTAACCCCAAACCCTAATACTAACCCCAAACCCTAACGCTAACCCCTAACCCTAATGCTAAACCCCTAACCCTAATACTAACCTCTAACCCTAACCCCTAACCCTAATGCTAAACCCCTAATGCTAACCTCCAACCCAAACGCTAACCCCTAAATCTAAACCAAAGCCCTAGCCATAATATAATGCTAACCCCAACCCAAACCGAACCCTAAAAAGGTAACACCTAGGCTAATGGAAGAGTTTTTAAAAAAGCAAAAAAAAGAAAAGTCACTAAGGTGAGATTCAAACCGGAAATCAATGGCATACTAGACATGAAGCACAACCACTATATACAATACTACGACCAGCACACTGATTGCATGACAAACTCAGCAAACTGACCATTTCATTCCAATTGCGTCAGACTGGCGGCACAATAGGTAGCTCCAGCCGATCTGTTGCCGCCAGAAAATCAGCAGTAAAACAGACACATCTTGCATGAAAACATATATTCTTGCCATTTTGGTCGTTCCAACAACAATATTAATTATTTCCACTGCCTTGACTTGAGGGCCCACAGGAAAGATGATTGAGAGCCACATGTGGCTCCAGTCCAACCATTACCAAGTAATCTCAACCATTCTCAACTTGAGAATCACTGCTCTAACAAATGAATCAGAATCCTGACAAACAAATTACAGTAGCTTGCTACCAATCAACATAACTAACACAACTGTACACCACTGTAAACATTGTCTCATCAAACACCAAAATCTTTGTCTTTTAGGTGGTACAATCATGTATTCCCTAAGGTACAACATGAACATGATCATCATTGACATTGATTAGGTCTGCTTTGGTTTAATTTATTTGTTTGTTAGCAGACACGAAGTCCATGATAGTATGAACACACACACTCTGCAGAACGCAGGTTGATAAAAACAGACAATAGAATAATAGCCTAGCCTACTTCATAAAAGATTTACATTTGGCATCAATATTTCTCGTATATTTTTTTACATATCAATACAAATGTGACTTTATTTAGATTAAAGTTTGAAAATTACAAAGCATTGTAATAAATGAGCTAGTAAAAACTGCATGGTTTGTTACCACTAACCAAACCTGCTTCGTAACTCATTTATCACCACAACCATCCTGGCAGAATACTCGCCCAACTTCAACAACTATTTCGCCAAACATTGTTTCACCTCAAAAAACAGTATTCCACATTATCAAACCTAGGACCAAAATGCGCTTTAAACAACTTTCCGCTAAAAAAGTGCGAAATCAGAGGCATCAAAATTTATTTCCATTTTGTTCTCAACCGGAACATTACCATGAAAACGCAACATTCACCCACAATACTCAACAAAATTGATTGATATGACCCCAGTCTTCGCATTTGATTTTAATGCGAAAACCGGATACGGTCGTTTAGACACTGTCAAAAGTTTAGGTAATTCACCTTGGAGTTTGATCAGGAGTCGGAGTCCAAAATTTTAAAATATGTCGGAACGGAGTCGGAGTATATTCAGCCGAAGCAGGAGTGGAGTCGGAGTCAAAAATTTCAGACTCCGTACACCTTTGGTGATCGGATATTGATTTTTCAACTCCTGTTCCATATACGTTAATTTTGTCCATATCCAATCCTTAACCCTAAATTTCTGAAACTTAGTATCCGATTGCGACAGTGGCTGAATACACAACAAACAGGCAGTGGTTAAAAGTCCAGCAATGGACCTTCATTTTTGAAAACTTATTCGCCCGTCTCCTATAATATGACACTAATCCATTACAAGCATGGGCGCAATATTGTTGTAAAATTTGGGGGGTACAGATTGGTGGGAAACCAATATTTTGCAAAACCAAAAAAGAAATGTGGGAGGACATGGAACATTATATCCCCATTGTCTGAAAAAGTGGGGGGGCGCGTACCCCGTGTTCCCCAGCTAATTGCGCCCATGTTTGCAAGTGTGCGGTAGACTGCACTACGCTTTGTAGAAACGTAGTAAACCTAATCCTAATCTTTTAAACCTAAACCTACCCCTAAACCTAACGCTTAGGCCTACACCTAAACCACAATTCTGACCACAAAAGTTTGGAAACTTTTGAAAAAAATAAATAAAAATCATTACCGTGAAAGTTGCAACCACTACTAAAACGAAAGGTGCCCGATCATGGCCAGATTCAACGCCAAAACCATTTGCACAGTAAGACACGTCTACATGACTACCATGACAGTGCTGATAATGTTGCAAACTCGGCGTTTTATTCTAACCGTGTCACCGCCAGCAGACCTAGAGCCACTTCCAAACAAAAACACCCTGTCATTTCGTGACCCAATCCATAAAATTAACAACATCTGTTGTGCACTTTCAATCGGAAAAAAGAAAAATAGTGTGTATTTTGCTGCCAGAGATATAGCCCTGCTGTGGTCATTTTTCCATTTGAACTGTAGTGTAGCCTATCTGGCTTTGTCCAATTATTACATTGAGTTCGTGGCACTAGCAGTAGTTACAATGAAGCTGGTCGAGTGGGAATTCCTGCTGTGCGAGTGGTCGCCATTTGGGCTCTAAGCATTGTTGTTTCGGCTCGGCTAATAGATACGACTCTTTTTATGGAAAAACTTTTGATATAAGCTACAGTACTTTCTCAATAAGTTTTGAAAATCAGACACAGGTTTGCCATTTTGGTTAGGGTATAGGTTATATGGCAAAGACAATCCGCTACTCCTAGGGTAGAGACCTTGTCATGTGACCATTTCAACCAATCTGGTTCTGCTAATTGCAAAAAAGCTTCAGCATTCAATCAATTGGTAAAATAAAGCAAATAGATTTTGCAACACTGAGAGTAGATCACAGTATGAAACATAATAAAAGTATGTAGCTTACAAAAACTACAAACTCAAGCTGTCTTTTACCAAAGTTGACTGCATAAAACTCTAGGTAGAATGTTCAAAATTCTAACCAAAAAAACGTAGCTTTATGCTAAAATAGACCAGGGATGGCCAATAGGTCGATCGCATCGACCAATTGATCGGCGAGTGTCACTTCACTTGGTTGATCGCGCCTGATTTTGCACTGGATTGACAAGACACCTAAAAAGAACATTTTTCAATCAATCTTCCAGAAAGAACATAAAAATTATCCATCAACTGGTTGGTCACTTATATTTTGGTGCCTGTTGCAGTGGCTGATCATAGGCTAGCTCGGCAGATTATTATTGCGTGACAATCATGATTTAGGCGTAACAGACACTTTTCCTTCTGTCTGTGCATCAAAGGCGATGGTGCACTGTATTTACACGTGCATGGCGGTAGTCAAGGTCAATTTTTTACCAAGGTAAATAGGTTGTTGCAACCTCTCCGGTGGTGTTGCGTTGATTGTGTGATTCACCACGAACGGGATGTGCGTGAAGAACAACACCATTATATATGTAGCGCGAGCAAGC
>JGI24158J21664_10012168_pt1 | contig 11418 bp, 7 predicted proteins | sample Ectturendosymbi3_FD_21664 | JGI IMG/M metagenome (IMG submission 21664)
TAGAGATATGTGCAAGTTTGAATCATCGCAAAAAGACGAAAGCAGATGGCAGTCGACTGATACCTCGAAAGCATACAGAAACACTAGTGCTTTTAAGTGTCGCTACACTTTACAAGTCAAATAATAATTAGGCCTTTTTGATAAATTTTGAGCATTGAAGTAAGACGTCCAGTGTGGACAATGCTTCATTCAAAACACCCAAACAAAATCATTTTTTACTTGTCCTATTTAGTTCATCAATATTTGGTAGTTTCCTTAAATTTCTTTAACAGGAAAAAGCGCCTTTAACAATATTATGAAATTAGTTGCATGAAAGATGTTTTAAATTGCACACCAGCTTTAAATAGAGTAGAAACTGGTTCAGCAAGAAAGATTTCTCTTTCTTGTAGGTTTGTGGCTGCATCAAGGAAAAAATCGTTGCACATTGGCGTAAAGAGCCATAACGCTGAAGTAAAACTGTGCAATCATTATCAGTTCGCTGAAGCATTCAATGGTGTTACAAGTTGCAAAATATTTGCTCATCCTCCATGTTCCATCATTTTGCAATAAATAGCATTTGGTTGATGCTCTTTTTTCACGAACTCAAATAAGTTTTGGTATTGGTCAGACAGTTTAGCTTCATCAATAGAAACGAGTCTCTCAAGCAGATACTATTCACATGGTTGAACATTTTCCCATTCAGTTGTTTACATGCGGAGGAATCTATTCAAAGCATTTAAATTGAGTAAATGAAGTGGTCCATTTTGACAGATATGCAACACAAGACTTCTGCAATACAGATACATCTGAAATGAATAATACACAGTAACGATCCTTGCCTTCTCTCAGTCTCTGAGTTTTCTTACTGCTGATTTAACTTGGCTTGATTCGTACATCTGATTGTCTCTATTGAATCCTTGCCTTCTCAGTGGTGAAACACGATACAACCTCAACAAATGACGCTTTGGACTTCTCAATATTCAGAAGTTGCTCATCAAAAGCAACCAGAAATGATTGCAAATATCTTAATGTCTTAAACAGAGTTCGCTCAGAGAATTTCCAAAAAAAGTGTCAGAACAACAGTTGGCTTGTCGATGGACATGAAATATGAATGCGAAGCTGGGTGCATTTAAAGAATCACTTGGCAAGCTAGGATAAAGTAATAGCCAGCCGCTGTGATAAATATGTTTCTGGTACTCAATATCTGCAAAGTCACAATACTGTTTTTACTATCTTTAGCGAACTTTGTAAATGCAACCACACGTAATTCAGTCAGCTTCAAAATCCTTTAGTCCTTTTCTAAAAAAGGAATACGTCTGACGAAATTCTTCATGTTTTTAGCATTTTTGATTAGCTATAATTACTAGAAAGTACTGCACTAAGCTTTGTACGATACACTGATCATCGCATCGCGGTTTATCAGCAAAGCTTGTACACAGTGCCTGTGATGGAGTTGGAAGGCCGCGCTCTAATGCCAAGTCATTGAGGTATTGAAAAAGATTTACCACTGCTCTGTAACGGTTAATGTGATAGCATTCCAGCCTAGAAGTAACTCAACCAAAACATGGATTTAATTAGACAACTTGCAGGGTCTCCTATAAACTAAGCTACGTCACTTGCTCCGTATCTGGTTGCAGTTGAGTAGGGACAGCTTATTGGACTGCGTGTAAATACAATAAATCATAGCCAGTGGGGTAACTGACGGGTGCCAAAGAGGCGAATTGCTCCCCTGGCAAGCTAAATGTAAACCGGTCTCCCACTTAACTTACATTTCGGTTTTAGCATTTTTTTGGTTTTCAGCAGGTTGTTGTTTTTGTGTGTGTTTTCGGATTATTTTCCATTGATTTGGGTTTTAGTATGCCATCCACATCCGGATTCACCATCATTATTCAAGTTTTTTCTGAATGTTGACTAGTGGACCTCGCACAGTGGACACTGGGCCCTTTTATCTAAGTTTACCACCTGGCTCAAACCTTCAGTTACGCCACTGATTATCATAGCTATGTAAAATAAGAAATGCAAAAACGAGAATATTTTGAAATTTTTGAACGTCCGCGGAGATTATTTCATTTCTCATTAAAACCTTGCACTTGTTCTCCGAAAAGAGGACGTTCGGTAGCCCTACTGAACAATGCTACCCATATGCGACCTGTGCAAATATGAGTAAGGCAGCCGCAAAATCTACCAGTAACGAGTTGAGACGTAGGCCTATGCTAATGCGTTCTACGTGGCGTGGCCTTGCATTCATTAGATTCAGATACCTGACGGACTTCAGGAAAACAGTAAGTGTAATAGTTTCTTCGTCACAATATCAAATATTAAACAAGTGGAATACTGCCCTCTGGACAACCGATAATTTCATAACGTCTACAAACAAACTTACCTCGCTAACAAAATTGACAGTGGCGCGCACAAGTCGTACATGTGGCTAAACACATGAACATGGTGGGGGGCCCCTTTTGATGGGGTGCCCTGGGTCGGGGCCCCTTGGGCCCTCCCCTAAATCCGGCGCTGACTAACACTGTTGGTCGATGCGCAGTTGATTAGCGAATTAATAAGTAAGTTAAGCACAGTTTTTAATCGGAAGTGGACCGTTTCGGTCTGCAGCCGTTGCGGTCATGGGACTTTTCGGTCTTGGTCGCTTCGGTCTCGAGATATTTTGGTCAGACTATGAAATCTTGCAGAAATCTCACATGCTAACATTTTAATACAAATGTACTTAAATCAACGAAAGGTTTTGTTTAAAAAAACACGCAAATATAATCAAAGATCCAATAGTTAATCAGCATCAATATATGCTTTTCATGTTGACTTTTTAATGCAAACACACTTTGGTGTAACACCGGCTAGCGTGACATTTCGCCTGCCTATATAATCATTTAAATAAACAAATATATTCAGTTGCTTGCTACACAAATGTCGCGATCGAAATGTCCCCAGACCGAAACGGCACAGATCGATACGGCTTGATGGAAACGGCCAGACCCAATCGGCCTGACCGAATCGGCCAGACCGGCTTTTAATAATGTTTGTAATACTGACTAGTGAAAATCAAAGCATGCTCTCATCATTCCGTCTGTTTCTGAGTTATATGACAAACAGTAGCTCAAAAAACCGTCTCAGGTTCCAGTCATGTGAGCTTGATTGTGATTAAGGCATGGTACAGTTTTTCCAGGTTATTTGACCTCTTCTGTGTAGGCTCAAAAAGACTAATTTCTTTTTTCACAAGTTGTGATCGGATACCTTCCTGTGCCGGAATTGTGTTTGTACTTTGATTTCAAATAGTTAATCAAACTTTTGGTGCTTGAACCGCCTCGTTTTGTATAACGGAGCACAAATTGCACTTTNGTGTTTGTTAAACCTTGTATCTTTTCTTTGCATACTTACGTCTTGNAGCTGAACGAGTATGGCGTAAGATCTAATTAAGTTCGCTTCTAAAATATAACCACGTATTTGGTGAAGTCATTGCAAACTGAAAAGGGCGAATAGCTTTTGAAAAGAATTACAGCTTGTAAATGAACTAACTCGTAACTACGGTATAACTATTGAAGAACTAGCACACATGACAATCTTTTCATTAGGTTAACGAAAAGATTAAAGTTGCTGAAAAGCAAATCGTTACTGTGAAGTAAACATTGTGTTTATCAAACAAAGAGATGCGTGCATACACTCTGTAGTGACCACACACTTCGATACTTTTACGTGCAAAAGAACGTCACGATCCGTCTGAGTAGTTCAATTGAACGAAAATATAAATTGACCAATAACAAACGCCCCCAATGGTCAGCGAGCAAAATCCACATACTCCTGCCTCAATAGCAAGTTCAAACGTCCTATTTCAGTCGCTACACACTTCAGTGTTATGCGATTTAATTGTATTTGAATGCAACAGCAACTCCAGGTTTTTCAAAATATCCGAGTTTGTTGGTTGAAAAAAGACGGGTTTCGGGTAGTACAAACTAGACAAAAAAACGAGTATCGGGTTCGAGTAAACCGGTGTTGGAAACACCAGTTTACGGTACAGTGATGAGCTTCCGCTTACTTTGCTTGTTGGTGATGACACATACCAATTTAAAGCTTCGTTTAACAAAATGCTACGAAATTCATTTCAGTTGGTGGAGTGGTCCTTCTGCTCGACATGGACGGTGAAAGAAACCTCCCATTGCATCTTGCTGTTGAAAATGGGCATGTAAACCTGATCAAGTTTTGTATTGAGAAAAGCAAAACTGCTGGTGAGCTCAATTGTCATGACTTCAAAATAGACCGATTCTTTTCTTTTCTTGACCGTTTCGATAAGCTTTTTTTTTAATGTGAGTTTGATAAATCAAGTCGAAGTCAATCCAAACTCAAACGCGCACATGCATTATTTGCAGGAATGGCAATTTCTGGCATTAAATGTCAGAACTGTGAGGCATTAAAAGTCATAGACGGTATTTTCTGGCATTAAATGTCAGAACCTCTGAACTGTAAGGCACATGGTCAAGAGGATTGAGCCAGCTGACCCCTGGCAATATTCTTGCACAGCCTAGCGTACTTGGTTTCAGTTGGGTTATTAAGAACCAATTTTTAAGTCCCACAGTTTTTATTTTAAAGTTTGTGGCAACATGGAAGAGGTAAATATAGTGTACCAACTGCTACAGAAAATTTGAAGGGTGAAAGTTTGTGGCATAAATGATTTTTAAGCAAATTTGGCGAAATTTGACAAAATATCCTTTGCAACCGCCAAAAATTTCCTGCTCCTACACCTATGCATTCAACCATGTCTGAGAGTCCAATAGGACACTAGGAATCATTATGACAACTTCCGTATAGTTCGTCATGCGACTGTTTCCACTCATCTAAGACAACAGAGGAAACTCAGTGGTTGTGAAAGTAGGCAAGAGTCTGAAGGCAACAGCACACACATGAAGTCCTTGTCACAGGTTTCTCAAGGCAAAAAATATACTCTGTTGAAATAACTGCACTCAACTTTTACGTACACTGTCACATGGCACGGGGGTTAGCTAGTGGTGGGAGACTTTCGAGATATTTTTCAAAGACAACCAAATACTTACATATCTTTTATTTTTCATCCAAGGTATTAGACAATGCAGGAAACAAAATACAATTTTCAATTTTTTGATAAATTTTTCAAATATCCAAAACCCAAATTTTCTGCTTTGTTTCGCCTGGGCCCGCTCATCTTGATAAACTGTGAAGTTAACAAAATTAATCCATCTAAACTATATCTTCAGTTAATGACTAAGGCAGTGGGATACTTTCTCATTGTTATTTGAAAGCTTCAATGCAAATGCACTGCAATGATTTTATGCAGTTGTAGCTTTCTAGGAGAGGTACAAAGACAATTGTTATATTTGGTAGATGTTGGAAGCATGGTTACCAATGTACGATCAAGCAACTATTCCTGCCTTCATCTCGCTGTGCAAGCAAACAGCATAAACGCTGTAGAATTACTGCTAAACGAGGGTGCGGATATCAACGCGACCACTGCTTCCTTGATGACTCCACTCTATCTTGCTTGCCAGCAAAATTCACACGTGGTTGTTAAGTATCTGCTTGAAAGGTATGCTCACGTATTGAAAACGTAATTTCAATCAAAAGTTACAGAAATTTGCGATCGTTATATGCCAAAAAAAGTTCTCATTAATTGAAATTACATTTTTCGTTGTTGTTCTTACCCACACGTTATATTCATGAATTAATTAAAAAAACAAAGTTGCACACTTTACAACATCTAAGAAACCGCAAAATATTACTGTAAATCGTTGCATAGTAATCTTTAATAGAAGAAAAAATACAAAAATGGTAAAATCGGCAACGCAAAATCGGCTTTTTACAGCAAAACGTCCACAGCGTTGTACATAAACGTTGCATAAACCACAGTGTTTTAAATAGAGTAAACACTGAGTGTACCCAAGTTTAAAGCAATAACCAGGTTAACTTCCGCAGAGGCTGCGACGTGGAAATGAGAGATGCCGATTACATGACACCATTTCTGGTGGCTTCGCGTTACGGACATTTGGAAACACTCAGCTGGCTGCTGGAATACAAAGTGAACGTCAGCGCTACAGACAAGGATGACAAAACGTGCCTCATGTGGGCGGCTGAAGAAAACAGGCCCGAAGCTATCCGGGTGAGACTTGACAAGCAAACTCAAAACTTCACAGAAACATTTGCACATAATTTGCTATGATATTTGTAGAAGTGGCGCAAAAAGATATGTTGAATTTAGGTGTAAGTGCAAACATACCGTTTATTGAGCTAAAAAAAACTAGGAAGATTTATTTCTATTTTTGCGAAAATCGCACATGAAAACCGATTATCAAAATTCTCACGCCAGAGAGTTTAATTATTATGTTGCCGAAGTCATCCTAAATTACTTTATTGGATTTCAGTGAAAATGTGTAAGATATTTTAACATTAAATAAATGCCTGGTGCTTGCAGAATTGGTTTGAAAGAGTTTGTTTCTGCAGCGAAGCCACTGCAATTTAGTACCATCGCTACCATCAGCCTGTCTTTAAATTGCGCGGAAGTCATTGTTTTGCCACATTCAGTATTAATACAGAAAGCTGTGACTGCGCACCTAAGACGTGATTGCAAAGGTGTACAATTAGGGATATTAAAAAAGAGGCATAGGCCTCATGTATCATATTGACTTTCACAATACGTTCATGCAGATGCAATGTTTATTACCAAAAATGCACTCGATTCTGGCCGTCAGAGCTTTGCGTTATGTTCATGGCTAAAACCGCTATTCATTGTTACACAGAAAGTCACAATGTGTATATGTCGCGCTAGGAACACAAACTTACTGTTTCCACTGCGCGAATGTACGCAAACTGTTACTGCTTTTCCAAACAGGTTTTTTTGGATTAAATGTGTTTGCGTTTTCAACTGTGAGATCAGCTTTTGTTCCAAAACTGCTATGATTGATTGACGCCCAACAAAAAATCAATAATTTACTGCCGTATGAACAGCATCTAGCAAATGCATTTTTTGCAAGGAATCAAACACACTAATTGTTGTTTCCTAAAACATTTTTCTATATTTATTTAGAAGAGATCACATATTACAGTAGCTTGCCAAATCTCCCGCTATCTAAAACAGAGGTAGGCAAATGTTTTAGATCAAGAATAGCATTCACAAACTCTCAACTTTGCTCATCCCCACCTTATAGCAACTTTAATAATTCATATTTAAAACAGCTAAAACAAGCTTTAGCCCATAATTCTTTTTTTTTAAATGAAGTTTTCTTGTGAAAGGTTTTTTGTTGCTTAAAACTTTTTACAAGATGAATTGCGTAACATATGTTGTTTGCCACTTGTCGCTTTGATTAATCGTGCCCAAAGTTAAAGCGCTTGGCTTAAACTTGTTATTTTGAAACGTAGTTCTTGAAACACAAGCAACTGTTTCGTGAAAGGCCAGACCAATTTTAGATGCGATACTCACCGCGGTATCAGTCTGATGAATCTCGACTTAGCTCAATCTTTTCTCTCTGCCTCAAAGGTTAAGTTTTCCGCTAGATGTCTCTGATCCAACAAACATACAGCCATACTCCAATTTTGGGAGAGATTATGTTTGGTCCACTGTTTATTAAAGAGGAGGAAAACGCCTTTAGCTGTCACCTATTCAAATATTCTCCAGTCAATCATTTTAGGTGTATTTTTTAGAGGATAAATTAAAAGAATCAATGCTGGTCGCCGAAATAAACGTTTCATAATACAAAACGACAGCAAAACGACATCTCCAGGCGGGTTACTTTTTATCACGAAATTTCGTTTACAAGAGGCTAAAAAGCATCTATGGCTTGAAAACACCAAATATAATAAACGCTCTCTCTCCAAAAAACCAGAGTGTATGACGTCATCTCGGAGAGCTGCATGAAAGTGCTTGACCGTCACAATTTGTTCACCCTTGGTCAGTAATTACTAATTACCTAGCAAGCTCTACAGAGGCAGGTACTTTTTTATCATTTCGAGTTTTGCGTTGCTACACGCGTATGATAGAAGACAGAAATGATTTGAAGCACTCGTACAAGATTGCAAATTTCTCAGAGAGATAAATAACTGAGCAGCTTGATTTTCGCATGCAGCACTTCTGTCAACAAGCTGACTAATTCGATTGAAACTTTCACCAATGACCGTGTCGTGTGAGCATTTAAAAAATGGTAAGAGTGTAGCATACAATATCTGATCAGATGGTCAACACAAGGTTTCTGTCTTAAAACTTTCCTGATGAACAGTAAACACGTATAAAAGGTCACGAAACTTTAAGCGACGTTACAAAGGACTTAACACAAACTATAGTTTCATAACAATAGTTGTAAAATTTTCTTATGGTTTTTCAGGTTTTGATGCAAAACAAGGAAATCCAGTCTTTAATTGACGAAAAAGATAAAAGCAACAACACGGCTCTGCATCTCGCCGCGGTGAAAGGTCACTCTGAAGTGGTCAAGGTCTGTTTCCTTATGCATATGTTTTAGTGGCAGGATTTGCCAGGAAAGGTATCTTTTATGCTCGCAAATCACTTATTGCTCTCATGTACATACAATACTTTGCACATGTACACACAAGCATGAATTCACATGCGACACACACAGATGCTTACGTGCTTGTACGCTCATGCATTGGTATGATGGCGTCCTATATTGCAGCTCCAAGGCAATCCAATAGAATTCTTCTAGTTGCATAACAATTGTGCTTTAGCAAAATGTTCATTAGTACTCGTGAGGTTAAAAACTTCTCCGAAACAAAGTTGACAGGGTAAACATTTAGAATATCTTTGTTGGGCCGGCAATAGCTCAGTAGTAAAGTGTTCGTTTCTTAATCAGACGACTGGGTCCTCGATCCACGAACACTGAGTGAAATGCCGTAGCGCTCCTTGAGCAAGAGCGTTCACCTCAAGTGCCCTGGCAAGAAGCCAACTTCAGGTTTCGGCCTGCCGCCAATTGCCGTAAACAAAAAAAAAATTGCTGAAAATGATGAAGGCAGTATTCGCTTAGTAAAACGTAGCATTCCTGATATGGATAGACAGTAGTCATGATTTGATTGATTGCGTTGACACCCGCAACTTAATTGGTGAAAACATAAATCACTTTCGCTCAATATTAATTTTGGCATTCCATTTCGCTCACGCAAAAAGAATTTCAAGTGGAATTATGCCTGTATCTCAGCTTCTTCTCGAGTACCAGGCATCAGCTCAAGCCAAGAATGACTCCGACAAGAACACTCTCCACATGGCTGCGCTGCACGGGCACCACGTTATCTTGGAAGATTTAGTTGANCGGGAAAAATCAATCCTAAGTGGAACAGACGAGGAAGCGAACACAGCANTGCACCTTGCAGCTGTTGGTGGACATACAAAATGCGTAACAAGGTGAGACTAAAACAGAAAACAACACCGAAACCATTCTGTGCTCGAGGTGTTAAACCAGTGTATCGTTCCCAGTCTGGCCCCAAAAATAAACTTCCCCCTCGAAAAGTAGTGTGGAGCAACAAGTTACAATCATTTTGTGCCTCCCACTGGTTGAGCCCTGCACACCACAGTGCGTTGAACTCGTATGTTTGCTGGCGATAGTGCTATTTTACGGGTATAAGGAGGTCTAGATTTGAAGTATTCCATACGTATTTTTGCTGCTAAAGAATTTTGTGCTAGTTTATTTGATTTATCGGGTTGACACTTGGAATGACAGATTTCACTATTCTGGTAAATTTGGATGTATTTCCCAGCGAAGTAATCTTCCGTTGCAAGTAAACTGCATGTCATCCGATTTTTGTGAAGCCTCCTGAATTGTGGGGCTTTGTGTGCAATTGTTGATTTAGAGCAACTGTCAACACAGCACCTACGATCTAACCCAGAGGTTCCCGACATGGGGTACATGTACCCCTAGGGGCACATTTGCCTATCCGAAGGGGTACATTTGAGGTTAGCAATAGAAGAGATATATATATTTACATATCTTTGGTTTCCAAATCCTTATACATATATCAGTGAATATTATTTTCAAAAGCCGTTATATGCTTATTTCAAAATATATCTGTGATTAATCACGATAAAATATTTCGCCATAAGACATTTTAGAGGTACATGTTCATCTGTCGAAATGCCGAAGGGGTATATGCTTATCTTTCGAAATGCTGAAGGGGTACATGGTCAGAGAAAGGTTGGGAACCCCTGTCTAACCCCACTAGTGGTCAGGCTGATTCGATTACCACTCAGCGCAAAGCTAGGATAAAAGCGTATTTCAATAAATGGTTGAAATCAATCAGCCAGTGAATAATTAGTAAAACTTCTACTATAAGCTCAAGTTACTGCACTAATCTTTCCGAATAGATATATAGAAAATTACCCAGAAGTATCTTGTTTGTCAAGTAAACTATTTTCAGTGATTTCCAAATTTGTTCGAGCGTTGCCCAAATCATAGTAGCGATTATGTCTTACTACTCTCAATATTTTGCGTCATAAAAAGAATAATGCAGAACAAAATTGTGGTTTTGGTTCAGCGTTACCCCTCGAAGAATTGTATATTATCTCCAGGGGGTAATTTACCCCCAGTTTGGGAACCATTGCTTTATTTGAATGATCAGTTTCACACCTTTCACGAATAAAGCACGAACAAAGGTGGCGTTGAAAACAAAAAACTATCATAGTGCGCTTCGGTAACGTAGTCAAATAAAGATTATTCGCAACTGTACCCAAGTCCAGAAAGAAGTTTGGTAAAGATCTGTTTTTAGACAGTGATGCACCTCAGTGGTGCAGTGACAAAAAAAAACAGTTGATTTCCATTAACTGTACCAAGACTGCTGCATGTGAGCAAACACTGTAGCAGCAAAATGATGTCAGAGGCAGAGGGTCAATTTCTTTAACGTGATAATGCGTTTTCCTTTGGGTGAAGTTTTCCTTTGGGTTAAGTTGCTATTATTGTATGTTGATGTTTTGTAGATAAACGCCGGGCGAGCGTGGATACGTACGAAATGTAGGTCGTGGCACCCGTTAATACCGAGGTTCTAATAAATATGTATGTTCTACTTGCACAATTTAAACGTTTGCAAACGCCAAGTGGCAATATTATATGACGGTTGTGTGGTCAAATCATTGTATTTTTGCCATGTGTCTAGCGCGAACGTTTGTCTCCTGCAAAGAAAACTTGCAGATACGTAACTAACAAGGGAAGACTGGGTTCACAGAACTGTTCGAATTTTTTAATGTTTGACAAACTGGCAGTTGTTAAAATTTTGACTGCGCAAATCAGAAAAAAGAACGACAGCCGAACATCCCAATTTGCAAACTATTTTAACAATGTTACATCTATCTGCGTTATTATCGTTAAGCAAAATATCTCGTACTGCAGCTTAATTGAACTTGGTGCAAACATTGAGTTGCGCAACACAAAGCAGTGGACACCGCTCGACTGCGCATGCGCGTTCGGATTCGTGAAA
>JGI24158J21664_10012170_pt1 | contig 11417 bp, 9 predicted proteins | sample Ectturendosymbi3_FD_21664 | JGI IMG/M metagenome (IMG submission 21664)
TTTTTAGAGGTTGTTTTTAGAGGATAGTTCATTTTATCCGAAATAATTGTCTTTATTTTGGTCTGCTGTGGCTAATCAGCGCAAGCGCTGACCTATTGGCTNTATTACCAAATTCTGTAGCATGATAGAACTGTTGTACGAGCTGAAAAACAGCAGTTTTTAAAACAGAAGAATTCAGGCATTTCATAATGTCTCAGCAGGGGAAAAGGAAACTAAGTTTTCTGGACTTCTATACATAACAAAAAATTTAAAGTTTTCTTGTGTGCTTTATGCACATTCTCAAGTCTTGTGTAGCAGCGTTGCCAATCTGGCTTTTTCGAAGCCAGATTTTGAAGTTCTGGCTTTTTTGAACACCTTTGGCTTTTTTTGGAAATACAAAAAANCAGAAAAATCTGACTTTTTTCTGGCTTATTTTCAGTCGGATAGGCTTGGCTCTGGCAAAACATTGTCTGAGCTGCATGTTCGTCATAAATCTCTTGCGACGAACGTTTATTACCATGCAGGGTGTACAGAATATTGCAAAAATTTTACTGATGCCCTACAAATGATCGATGTTACTGATAAAAAGCAAATGTACGACAGTGTAATTATGGGGAACGATTATGCTTCTAAAGATTGAACTTGTGTTATATCGATGTTTTTGACGAGTTTTAATGTCTATTTTGTGTGTGGTTGTGCATGTTTTATGTGTATATGCCTCAAAACTGCTATCTGGGTTTTCTAGCTTTTTTGGGACAAGGTCTGGCTTTTTTTGGTGAAGACAGGTTGGCAACCCTGTTGTGTAGTTCAGCAAGATTCGATCTTGCAAATTGGGGTGTGCGCCAGCCAGTCCAGCTGCTCGTATTCGACGACACATTAGTGCAGCCTAATTTTGCAGTTGTAAATTGCTCTGACGCAGTGATGAGTGTGTTTTACTCCCCTTTTTCAACACGCAGCCAAAATGTTGAGTTGTGAACTCCTATGTTGCAGCATTGAGCTTATTTTCCTCCGATATCCTGACTTGAAACGCTGATAGTTTATATTCAGTGCAATGACACAAAAAAGGGGGAGTGCGTGTAGAAGAATATGCATATTATGTCAACAAACTTCCCCAATACGTTGGTTTGGAAACATGAATATGACGTCAAATTGTGACGNCACAAAGACCGCACACCACAAACAAATGACCACCATATGTCACTGAATGAAACCCCCCATGAAAATTTTCTGCGTACGCCACTGATCTGGCTGACACGAGTTTAAGTCCATGGCTGTGAGAATTTGACTGTTACGCAAATAACTGCTGTTGCGGTCGTACAGATTTACAAATTACTTAAACTACTACGGCCCACTCCGACCTTATGGAACTTCTTCGATGGCCACTAGTGTCCAATAAATAGGCTGAATATAATGTTCCAGTCCAGAGACTAAGGTAAAGAACATTAGTTAGTCCTTGAAAAATTAGCAATTAGTATCGATGTCGTACTAGTTGAGAAAAAATATTAACTCACATGCAAGAGATTTGTTAGTCTTGTTTAGAGCTAAATTTTTCTGTCCAAATTAGGCTTTCTGTTCGATGTCAAAGGCCCTGTGAAAAGGTCCTGACTGTGAGAAGCTAAAATATACGTGTGACAATTTAGGAGCTGTGTACAGTTCAGATGTAGACGGAAAGCAATTATATGAGAAGAGTCTAAATTGCAAAATGCTGGTTTAAAGTGGTGAACTTAAAATTATCGCATCCTGAAGTCCTCCTGACATTCTTCGGATTGCTTTGCAAACACTGCTGACGATGGCAGTTGTACAGAATTTAATGCAAGCTGCGAACGATCTTTCAGTAAACTGAAACTGGTCCTTTCATACCTCCTGGCCCCATTTATTAACACTATGTCAGGGAAGGTCATGTGATATAGTTTTGATGAGAATAGATAGAACGAAACAGCAAAAGTTTACTTTGGTGAAATCATAGACGAGTTTGCTTCGATAAAGACACGAAAAGCGTTGTTTTGTTTTAATTAGCATTTTTGCGTAATTTAACCGGAAAAGGCTGGATATGTCTATGTCTCGATGGAATTGTGTTTTTCGAGCAGAAGTGATACATGACTTGCATTAAATATTTTTTTGCACAATTCACATTGAATGTATTTCGTTTTAAAAGAAGTTGTCGTTTGCAGTTGCAATATGTTTTTTCATTTTTTTGTAAGATATACAATGTTGTCAGGCATCACTACGTAGACCTATAGACTACGATAACGTTATTATTTGAATGTTTTGATGTTCATCAATAATAAAACCAAATGATTATAGAAGTATGTTGTAATCGTTATTGAAAATTTATATTAATACATACTTTATTTGCTAAAAAGTGTAAAGCAAAAATTAACACAAAAGTTTTCCGTTTTAAAAAATTATTTTATTTATGGTTTATTCTGTCGTAAAAATTGTACCTATATGTAATGTTTAAATTATTCGTAAGGGCGCACATGTAAATTTTGCCATGGGCACCACTTTGCATAGATACACCACTGGTTGGAACCAACTGTTTTGGAAATAATAACATTTTTTCTACAAATGCAATCGTTTGATTTCTTTGTGCTAACTAGATTGCCTCTGGATATCATTAGCATTGAAATATTTTGAAATTAAGATAATATTTTAGCCAACACTAAAATCATAAGTGGGGGTCGATTTTTAAGCAAATTCCTGGAGGGGGCGATTAAACAAAAAGGTTGAAGACCACTGCTATAGATGACCTTACATATGGAGCCATTGCACATCATCTTTTGCGAGCTTAACATTTGTGCCTAACAGCAACACTCCTGCTTGCCTCCGTGATGCTGTTGATCTATATGTGCACTGGCACAAACTTTTCTAAACATTAAGACAACAAACTTCTTAGGTCTTTATACAACGCGGAACAGATAGCACATCAATTTTTATGGGCAATACCCGAAATTCGTCATGCTGTTACCTGACATTCTGCTTTTCCACTGTTGTGCTAAATCGTGCATTGACTAGATGGGTGAATTTCTTTGTAGACAATGAATTTTTTTAATTTAGCAAACACGTGGTAACGCATGGAATGTGACAGTAATCTGCAATTAATCAAATGTTTTACCGTACACGTTGCTACTTCTGCTGCAATTTTCCAACTACTAATGCTAGCGTTTGTCATTTGCGGGAAGCTGACTTCTCCTTTGCGCCTTACACCGTAAGTACTAAATGATGCCAAACCACACCAGCAACGTCTATTAGTTTGCATTGTCTTTCGTGTTATGACTTATAAAGACGAGACACATTGTTCTCCACCACTTCCTTGAGGCAGTTTCACAGCCGTTAAGCAACACGTTGGAGAGAAATCTGTTATTGGTGGTTGATAAGAACTGGCATGAAGTTTCTTGCTTGAAACAGAATCAGGGACGCGGGAGAGCGGTAGCGTTGACCCCTGTTTTTTGATAAGGGGGGAAACGGGGGCGATGGTGCCTTTTTAAGATAGCAATTTCATGGTTTACCCAAGAACGATTTGAAACAAAGTAATTGCAGCTATTCGCGCATCCAGAATGGTTTTCTATAATTTATGTTATTAATTTTGAGGTCGACGTTGTTTCTGAACAGAAACAAGAATAATAGGTAACGATTTTTTGTTTTTTATGCGCTTCCATTGCCCTCAACTCTTTCCCTGCCCCCCGGGCCCTTAACGCTGCTCCGACGTCTCTGAACAGAATTCAAATCAAATGCAAACGCAACACCGCCCAAACACTCGTGCGCACTCGATCTTGTGTGCACGCGTGCACAGGTTTCAGCGAACACCGATCATAGCCGTATTTTCAGATGCAGGAATTGAGTGACGGGCAAGCACTGCTTCCTGCCGCAGTGCGGTGTGACTTCAGATACGAAGCAGACGCACAGCGTCGACATTGCAAGTGCGGGAGGTGTCGGGCTGATGTCATCGAAACTCGTCAACAACGGTTGAAGAAGCCAAACAATTTATGACATGATTTGTGTGTTTCGAGTGGCCATGACGTGTCTGACGAAGTATAAAAAGTAGCGCTTCCGGTAAAATGAAACGTATTTTATTCTCGGCCAGTGGGGCTAAGCGTAAGAATTTAAGAATGTTTGGCGGACACGGTTCGCTGCACGCAGCTTGCCACGTGATCGGGCTCCGACAAATGTAAAAGCGGGCAGGATCCCAGCGCGTCAAGATACTTGGAAAAGAATCTGAATTGAGCGTCACTTCGGGGGTTTTCCGACGATTTGGGGCAAACAATCCTGGTTTCTGGTAATTTGTTAGAGAACGTGCATTTTGGCGCCTAGTGATTTTTCATGTGAAGAATAAATAGCGGGATACTCTCTAATCAGCGATGCGCCGCCACTCGTTGCGTATTACTTTGAAAAGTGCCGCAGCGTAGTACGAGCAGCTTTTCGGTGGATTTTGCAAAAGAAACTACAATTCTGAGTTGTTCATTTTAAAGGTATTAAGACTGCAAGACAGGAAACGAAGCAAAATGCTTTTTTTCCGGCCGATTTATACCTCGCGCGGTCAATCATGCCAATTATAGCTGCTACCGGCTTATGAAAAATATGCTTTGCACAGACTGTGGCAGTGTTTTCTGCTGGTGGCTTGCGACTGCTTTCTGCATTATTTCAACAGTCAATTACAATCTCATTGCAAATCACACGGTTTTCAATCAAAATTCAACGTGTATTCACGAAAGCAATTAAAAGAGGTATATATAGCAAATTCAATTTGCCGAAATCTGAACCCAGTTTCAGAGCAAGAAGTTTTAAGAATTTTTTTGTTTCTTTTTTTTCGCCGAGACAAAAATGCTCTAAAAATAAACGATTGCAACAAAAAACAGCAGAAATAAATAAGCGGTCGAAGACGAGGAAATATTTTTTACATATCTTCAGCCTTCACGGGAACTTGCCCGATATTCTAACTCAATAACCTCTCCGCCGTACGTGTTTACTGGCAGTGAAGTTGCTTTCTGGCGTATTCAGCATTGGTCACCAACCGGAGGCAATGCTCACAAGCAGTCATGGACATCGGAAGGATTTTTTCACAAGTAACCATAAAAAGAGTTTTCCAGGGGGGCCAAAAGTGATGAAATTTCTTATTTCTTTCTCGAAACTAAGAAAACGATCTTTTTGTTAAAAGAAATGTAATGGACAAATGTTAAATATTAAAATCCAGGTGGCCAAAGCCTCCCCCTGCCCCCCCTTCCTGCGCCCACGCAAGCAGTCACGACGTTCAGCCTTGGACTGCCGCGTCCCTGCCATCGCCTGCACCTTTCTCAGTTCGCTTCCTCAACGCCATCATCGATTTGTCGATACGCTTGACGAGAGCGTCGCATTCACAACGTTTCATGCCGATCGCTGCTGCAACGGTCAAGTAAGCGCACCGGTACCGGTCGCAGTGGGAACCGAACCCGACGAACTGGACGCCTTCGATCGTTTTTTCGGCGCCGAGTGGAACGACTCTGCGAAACGACAACGCAAATAAACGCTGCTCATACATATTCGTAAAACAACCGCAAGACTATTTGCTTTTCGCGACTCCCGTCAACACAAACACCACGTTTCACTCTGTTCGCACCGGTCGCCGAACAAGCACAGCCCCCCATCTGGACGTGGCCTTGCCAAACGACCACCGCACCCTTTTTCCTGGTTTCTCCCCCCCCCACCTACCCTAAAGCCCGTGCGGTGAACTTTGCGGACCTCAGCCGCTGTGAGGACGCTTGATGTCGCGCGAAGGTGAAAGAGTGGGGCTCAGGAATTACAACACGACTATTGCACAGTTTTGGTTGCATTCAACGATCCTGTTGAAGGGGTGTGCGAGACGTAATCATTTTGCAAAAGAACCAACAGCAACTCAGTCTCGTGCTGATGGATCAGAGGACGGGTAGGTGGGCAGCACGTGTAGTCTAACCGAATATATGTGACGCATGGGTAGATACGTGCAGTGGTGTAGGAGGCATGGGTGCAGCGCATCCCCAAAACTTTTGATTTGTTGAAAATCCGGGAAAAATCCCTGAAAATCTTGGCAAACTATTTGAAAATCTGGGCAAAATGCTTGACAATCTGAGCAAAATCTTTGAAAATCCGGGCAAAATCCCTTAAAATTTGGCAAAATCTCTAAAAATCCGGACAAAAATGGCGCCCTTCGTTGTTTGGCTTCAAAAAATTGTGCCCAACGTTTGCAGAAAAACACATCAAGACCCTTTTTTGGAAGTCACGTCAAAACAGGGTCCTATATGGGAGAAAATTTGTTGGCAAAAGTCGCACAAAAAACTTTTCGGTCAAGTTTGGGGAAATTCGGGCGAAAATCCTTCGCACCCACCAAAATTTGGCTGCTCCTACAACTATGGATACGTGCTGTGTGGGTGGCGCCGCCATGACGGTGAGGGAGGTTGGCAAGACACTTGCGATGACACAGATCGCGCAGCACGACGGTTGTTTCGCTTTCTCAACCAACAACTGGCTAGACTGCACGCAGCAGCGCTATTTGCAGCATACGCGTGCGATGCGAACAGTGTTAGCTGCAACACGAGCTGTCGCGTTTGTGACCCAATAATCGAGTTTGTGACCCAATAACAGCATCAAAAAGATCGCTTCAAACAAGTTGAAAAGGCTCCCGGCAAAAAAATCGGGATACCACCGGGCGAACTGACGAAAAGGTAATGGATATACAGGGTGTTCGAAAATTTTTTGTTATCATTATGCAATCTATTATCTTGGTTGGTCAATTTTTTATAAGTGCTCTTAAACCTTAACAGCAGTGCGTAAACAAGTCAAAATTGTATATGTTATACGTTTAACAACCCAGGCCTAAAAACGGCTCCCACTTCAGAGTTCAACAGTAAGAGTTGGACTATTCTACGACATATATTTGTAAGAGAATTCCGTAAAAAAATAACAGTTGCGGTCAGTGTTCGGAAATGGCATAGATCGGTAGGTTGTTGAAATCCTCAACAAATCCTGAAATCTTTTTTCAATGAAAAAATATTGTTCTACTAAAAGTTTAGACTATTTAAATTTCATTCACTCACAATTTACGGTTGTTCGGATATGTACTGCACATCCCAAACGATATCAAATATTTCGGAAGACCCTGCGTCTTCTTTCTCAATTTGCGAATACTTTTTCTCAAACATAAAAACTATAAACTGATAAAAACTAGAATCTTTTGTTTGAGGAAAACGAGAAAATGAACAAAGTGAGATGCTGTTATGGCTTTTTTTAGTTTCGTCTGATGCTGCAGCAAACGCTGCGGTCTTCCACTAATTTCTCAAGTCAGTAAAATACATGTTTTCAGCTGTTTGGATATTAGTCAACCAATGCTTTGAACTGACGCATAGCGCCAGTGTCTGAGCATGAATGCTATTAGTGGCCGAGAACGTGAAGCGACGGCAATTTTCCAGCTGCTTGGTGCACTGCCCCGCAACTAGATGAAAATAGTGAAGCACCGAGGAAAGTCTGACGTGCGTGTATTGTATTTGGCTTCTGGATAGAAGTATGACGGCCAGTGCATTGCGGAGAACCAACAAAGACAGTAATAGATAATCACGTCACCAAGTTTGGCCGCATTGGATCAAGACTGCCAACCTGTGACAGGTACGCGGTTGCAGAAGTGTTGGGGACCTCTGCTAGCAGAGAGAAACATTTCGTTAATAATAATAGTTATGCAATACGACAGTGAAAACAAAGACACTTATAACAGCGAACCGGACCTGAGATAAGGAGCATGGAAATAGTTAAGTTGCCTTTACACCGCATGTCAAGCGCCATGCTACAAACCATACGAGCAATCAGGAACACATGTCAATAAATCACAAACGGCAGAACTGACAAAATCAGTTTATATTTTCTATAAATTATACACAATGTATCAGATAGTTAACTCTTCGGCCTTTCATTCATACTGCAATAACAAAAATCCTCGGTAATGTTTATTGAAGAGATTATGAGACTTATCTTTGAAGTGTGGTTCTACATTGCCTAGAGAGTAACTTCTTTATGAGAAACTGTCTTTTTACAAGCATTTGTTAAATCTTCTTGTATAAAATAGTTTTGATTGGTTGCATACCTTTCATTACGGCAATGAACATAAGCCGTTTCAAACATTCAGAGCAGCGGTTCTCAATTCAATTTGAAGCCCGCATCCCGTCCGGAAGGAAAAATCATTTTTGCACGCCTTGCCTTGCACCATTTGATGTATTGTTTTTTGTATTATCACCGCTGACACCAATACTCGCAAAAGTCCCCAAAACAAGAAACTGGGTCGGTAAAATTTAGCTACAGTTTGGCAGAGAAGTTCTCACCCCAAGAAGTCCCATCTCCCACCCCCTGGGGGTGCGAGCAACCCCAATTGAGAACCGTTGATTTAGAGCTTTATACAAAGGCATAATATGACATCTGAAATTCCTATATATGTAATAGTTCGTCGTACGTTATTGTGCACTACTTCTGGTGGTTGCAAAACAGAATTACTAGCTGTAATCCATGAAACAACGCATTATTTTAGATAACAATGTACAAGGCTAAAACAACGTTTTTGGTGCATCAATTGATACCGGATTTGGAACACTTATGATGTCAAAACTAATTTTAATTTTATGGATTGCACGTGAGATGCGCAAAGTAACGAACTGTATATCAAGTCTTCAATATCTCGTACACGAAAGTAGAATGTGCCATGTGTTGCTGACCATGACTTTGATTGGTTGAAGATAAACTTTCATGTCTCGTAAATTTGTATGTGTGGTTTTCGTGTGACGTCGAAACTATTGAAAGTCTTGGTTTTTCCCCAAACTCGACAAAATCAGCGCCATGTGCAAGTGCGGAGATATTGCGCATGTCTGATATGGCGTGTTTTTACCCATTTGGTTTCCATCTAAAAATTGCACAAGCGTTTATTTTCGGAGACGTTCAAACATGTTTCATCACCTTCTGCCCATAATTAACTATGCACGATCTCAGCTAATCGCTGGCACAGTTACTTGATTGACAGCTCGCTCGGCGAGTAGCAACAAAGCACAGCAAGCAAACGATCGAAGGACAAATGAAACAACGGGAAGTCGACAGTTTACCACCCTGAGCAAGAACGGTTTCATTTTGCGAGCAATTGGGAGCTTATCGGATTTGTGACTGCCAATAACAAAGCGCTACGCAAGCCTCTCAGGCCAAGTAAATAATGCTTCACATGTGGTCATGCCAGTGTAGCACGTTCATCTGACCCTGCCTGCATATCCGTAAAACAATCAATTAACGATAATAATCAGAACGGAAAAAAGTCGGTCAGTGGTCTACGGTTTGTCTCACACTTCTTGAAGCCAAAATAAAAGCTGGAAGAACTTATATTTTGTTCAAATGTTTCAAAATGTAAATAAGTTCGCATTTATTTCTTTGCGCCATTGGTTCAAGCAGCGGAACCCACCACTTGTGTGTTCTTCGACAAAACCTAAGCAAAACTCCCTTTCGACGAAAGCGTTGCCAAAACAATTTGCGTTACGCCAAGTCCTCGCAAGCGAAACACTGATGACGTCAATGAAGAACGTACTTGAAGCAGCAAAAGTGGCCCTGCAGGGGCCAGATCAGCGTGAAAGGCCCTGGTGGGGACGCCGAACCGTTTTGAGGGATTAGCTATTGCCGGATTGCATGGTCGTGCAATGACCAGACAATTCAAACGCAAGCGGCCCACATTCAAGTCAGGAATAGAAGATTAGCAGCTTGGTTGTCGCTAAATCGGATTAAAAGCAACTTATCACCAAACACGATTCACGTGACGCTTTATTGCATGCAAATCAGACGTCTGACATGTGAAACAACTGCTGCAGAGGCGGCCGCTTGCATTCAGTAACTGCGTGTTCAACTGGTCGGGAAGGATGGCGACAACGCCAACGCAGTGAAGCGTTTGATTTTCGCCAGGAGAAGAGTTTGGTTTTCGCACAAGGCACTTAACTTTCCTGGCGCTCAGCTTCAGGGACCATGCCCGCGTTTCCAACCATTCGATTTCAGCGTAAACGATTGAATGGCTGCTCAACACCTGCCCCGAGATCTAATGCGGCCTATATAGCGGTGGATTGAAAGAACTGACTCAAACGACGACGAAGAAGAAGCGGAAGGTGGAGATTTATCTTCAAACCCGAGGAGAAAACAAAAGCCTCTGAACTATTGCGAAACCCCCCCAAGTACAATCGACCCTCCCAAGCACAAAGGATCCGACATGTTCTTGCGATAAAACCAAGGTAACTGTTAGTTGCCAGGGATGAGCGTTTCTTGAATATGTTTTTCTTCTTTCTGTTTCCATTCCTACTTCCTTCTCAAGTCGCATTAGCAGCGAAGTAACCTGCTGATGTGTTAAAAAAGGTGCTACTTCCTTCTCAAGTCGCATTAGCAGAGAAGTAATTTGCTGATGTGTTAGAAAATGTGCTATCGCGCATATTGGGGAAGGTAGCGTTGCCGCGTGATCCAACCTTCGGTAATAACTTTCGAAAGTACACCGAAGAAAACGTGGCCTGAACGTCGTGTTCCTCTCTCCCTCTCTCTCGACCAATGGTTGTGCGCCACGTAAACGGGCGCAAGGTAGGAAGGAACTGCCCTGCGATCAAGTTACAAACAACGCGCTTTCCTGCAGTTTATATTGCACGGACGCAAAGTTCTGCAAGCAAGCAGATATTTAGTTTCGTTCGCGTTACTTCCGGCACAGGTCGACGCCCTACGGCTGCGCAACATCATTCGGCTTCAATTTGGGCCCTGGCTAGGACGACTCACCTGGCACCGGAGACCCGTCGCGTGAAGAGCATGGATCCGAGCTCGGTCGGACCTTTTGATGATTCGCCCAGCGTGGATAAAGACATTGCTGAAAGGAGAAACAGAAGATGAGTTTTGAATAAACAAATAGGTTGCTGTTAATGGAAAGCGTCTAATCGAGCCTGTAAGGTAGGGGTGGTCAAACTTGTTCAACAGAAGAGTCATTGGCAGAAAACCAAAACACAGCGAGCCGCAAATCAGTATGCAGTGTCAAATACAGTTCTTTAAAGAATCCAAGTTTCACATAAAACGACCTGCATCAAATCGCGTGAACTCCTTGGCAACTGTCCTTACGAACTCATGTAAACACATTGATACATGAAACAAACGTTAAATATGAGGCGACAACTCGCAATTAATTCCAGACACTGCTATCCAGCCAGAAGCGCCACACAAATCATGTCGGCGGGACGCAGTTTGCCCGCGATTGATCTGATCGATTGATCTGAGCATTTTCTTAAACATTTGTGGATCTCGGACCCCTCTACATTCTGATAAAAGTTACGGACCCCTCAAGAAGAAACGCTGCAATACATATTTGAAATCAGGTCTCGTAGCAGTAATCGAAATGTCTGCTAAGACTGTTAATCCTTAAATTCGCATGTGCGGACCCGTTGGGGATTCACGGT
>JGI24158J21664_10012172_pt1 | contig 11416 bp, 4 predicted proteins | sample Ectturendosymbi3_FD_21664 | JGI IMG/M metagenome (IMG submission 21664)
TTTGTCTAATGATGTAATAGAAATGCAGGAATTCATGTAGGGTTAGGATAACCCTAAAAGTACAACAGTAGACTTGCTCTTTGCTAAGTAAAATAAGTGTTGTGAAGAAATCCTGTATTTCCAATGTCCACTTACTGCGCTTTCAGCTTCCTAAGGGAAGAGTTTTTTTTCAGACCAAGCTTCTGCTCAATCGGTTAAGTTAAACATGCGAAGAAAATAAACAAGTGGGAAGAACGCAACATTATGACCGCTAAATGGCCTCACTAGACTTGTATGGCCACTGGACATAACACTTGCCTTTGCGAAATCGATTTTGTAGTACAGCAAATAGTCTGCTCTTTTATGGGTTGAATAACAATCGTAATGTTCTATTTAACCAGCACTGGTCATTCTTCATGAAAAAGTAAGAATACTCGAAAATTTCCTTCTGATGCTGCTTTGTAGAAGTTGCTACCAGGTATAATTTCAAACAGATGAAGTATTTCCTCTGGTGATCTAATTTATTTCTTCTATTTGCCAAACTGACATGTAGACTTTTTGCTTTCTTGTCTTTGTACGTCACATTTTCCATTGTTTTTGTTATAAGTAAATTTGCTTGTATTGCCATGAGGAAACCCAGCTGAATAGGTTGGCGAAATGCCGGCAAATAAACGAAATAAATGGAGTCACCGTAAGAAAGCATTCATTTTCATGTCAAAATAAACAACTGCTTGAAATGAGCTTTTCAAAAATTATTTTCTGTTTGACTCGTTAACTTGGGGACAAAATTATCTTGAGCACCATTCTTAGCTGACTTTTTCGGCTTCCGTATGTGGCGTGAATGATTTAATTGGCAAAAATACCGTCAGTTGTACTCACTTGCCTGTGTATAATCTGCAGATTTCGAGTAGAGTTCATAAGTTATATAGTCAGACCTCGAGACAAGATCACTAACGAATCGTTATTCCTAACTACCAATCAACAGTAGTCCGAGGCAGTGCCATAGTGGAATCGACAAAATCGGCCCACTTTTCACTCCATGGCTTTGCATGAGACTGGTGATGCTGTATCAACTTTTTCGCCAATGGCGTCAAATGGTAAATAGTGTGTATGGCGGCAAGCTATCAGTTTTCCAAAGTTGCGAACAGAAACGTGATTTCTGCTTCCCGTGAGTGGCCTGTTGTCATATCTTAGGGTATAAGGACGGAAGCGCGGAAAACGACTTCCAGTACAGCAACGGGACCACCGCAAGGATCGATAGCCTCACCTTCAAAAAGATTCCGTTGCCAACCACCATAGCCGAGCAGAGGTGGAACGCATACATACCGGAGGGGACAATCCTGGGGTCACGAACAGATGCTTATGGCGAATCATGTGAGTCGTGCGGTCGGCGTTTGGCGACAGAATTGTGAAGTGCATGACGAGATAGATACAATGAAAAAATTCTGCGTGTTCTTCCAAAATGGCAGAACGCATCATTAGCGCCTAGTTTTTGACGTGTTGCATACCTTAAAAGTATCCGCTGGCTGGTGACTGGCAGCTTTCACGCTGTTCATTCAGTGCTAGCAGAAATGCAATCGTGACTATAAACTTAATTAAAGGGCGAACCAACGCCAGCCAATCCTTGTTCTTCTATCATCCCGGAGAATCTTGGTCGACGTATAATGAACATGACTTTACGCCGCAGTACTTAATGGAATTGCTGGCCATCAGCTCCAACCAAAGCATTGAAGAAGCTGCCTCTGCTTGCACCAGAGAAGTAGGATGAGCTTCTGCCATGTGTTTGCCTATTTGTGTTGACTAAGTAAATGGGATCGGATGTGTTTAGACGGTGGATAAGATAATGATGTTCATCGTTCATATTGTTTATCAGTTCTTTGAAAAAGTTCTGTTGCCATTTTTATCAGAAATATGTTCGAATTTCAATCAATATTAATGTCTGGCTGCAGCCCAAAAACGAGGAAATTCCGGAAGAAATCGAAACGCTGTCCGTTTATTATTTGAATCGTTTTTCGCTTAAACCATACCTTACTTCTAGCAACATGTTAAGTGAAGTTTATTTGTTAGAAATCTGGTGCATGGGCGTTCAGAGGCACCGGAGCAGTGGAAAAGTAGAAGTCATGTAAATATTTGCAGGCATAAGTTTTAAAGAAAAACGCCAGTTGCGTGTTTTTTTTTAGTTATCTTAAGTATCGTTCCATGTGAAGCATTGTCGCCACGGTGCATGCCACTGTTAAGTTCGAAAATGACGACGACCAAGCGCGTAACTGATGAAATGTAAACCGTTAAAGCAAGGATCTCACGTGAAAGTGGTATTATTATAAATTTTGTTTGTTTTACTACACGTTTGGACCAAAAACGATACAAACGGCTGTGATATGTAGTTCAGCGCAACGCAAAAATTCATTCTTTCGATGTTGATACCGACAGCTGACGGAATGGCTTATGCGTTTTTCTTTTTGAAGAAAGTCATTTTAGTCTCACCTCACCCCTTTATTGAAACGGAACCGCAATGCCACCCCTTTAGCCGTGGCATCTGTGGTGATGACATTCTTATTTGTCAGCGTAGCGATTTCCCAACATTATAATAAACCTTTTCAGTGAAAAGGGGTTGGTTCCGACGAAAATGGTGCTTGTTCGTTGTTACAGTTGTATGCTAAACAGTTATTTCGTTCCGAGTGGATGCGAATATTGACAATGTTAGCCGATGAGCATTTTAGTCTACAGTCTATGAAAGCAATCGAAAACCTACGTTTAGAATTTGTTTTCTTAAGCTTGCTAGGAACCGGAAAATAAATCTTTTTATGGTTGTGTGCTTAAGCGCTATTATTAAATGTTACTTTTTTGCGCTGTTTCGATTTTTAACCTAAACAGTTGGACATAACCTTTATTTTAAATTCTCCTTGAAAGAATTGCTGTTGCTTAAATCAGGTTTTGCACAGCGCATGTAACAGTAATTTTCAGTAAGCTTTTCATTTAAAAAAAAACTTCAAAAAGTAAAAATTTCTAATTTCGAAGATTTTACTTCTGATTACCTTAAGACAATTGGTCTAATGAAAATTTAAGTTGTGGTAATACATTAATAATAAAATTAATTTATGAAAAGTGAAACAAACATTTCAATGCCGGGAGATTTTTTTGCTTGGAATTAAATCCGGCTCCAACCATGAAAAATCGAAATCGTGAAAATAAAATTGACCCCTTAATCTAAACGTTGGGCGTTTTTTTCCGTTAGGGAATGATCGCATTTTTTGAAAAGTATCATTGTATCATTTGCCAAACTGTTATAGGGACCTAATATGGGTAAGAGCCTTCATTTTGACATGTTCTTTCAGGGTACAATTTCACCCCAATGCTTGCACGACGTTCTTATCAGCAAAGACACCAGTAGAGCTCAAAGAATAATTGATGCGCTCATAGTTCCGCCAACAAGTAAGTTTAAGTTCTTTTCAACACGCGTGATGGTATATAATTTTAGAGTGCTATTTCTATGTAACTAAATGTAGCAGCAAACATCAAATAGGCCTAATAATATTCAGGGCGCGAAAGCATGTGGCAGAAAATGAATTACTTTACTTCGCGATAGCCTTAATGTATGACTAATTAAAAGCTTGCATTCGCTGGAAAAACATTCGGGTTTTCTGCGTTTGCGTAATTCAAATAATAGAATTAAATTGTTGCTGTGGAAAATAGATAAATCAGCATTCCTGCAAATTTTATATCATTGCAGTCAACCTGCCGCCTGTCTTCAATCAAACCTCAGTTGTTCTGAACGCTAACATCAACCAACTACTCACTTACCGGGTATTTGCAAGCGACCCCGAAAACGACAACTTCAACTTCAGTTTGGACGGTGACATCGCGAATATACCATCAGCCAACATCACGCCAGGTACAGCTGGAAAGTGCGATCGTTTATGTCTCAAGGAGACGAAATTTTGTGCAGCTCTTATAGCTAGCATTCTTTTTTGGTCTCGTTCAGTTTTTTTGTTTGTTTGTTAAACAAACACTGTTCAGCAGCGTTTTCCTTCAGGGAAACGTTATTGTTTTAAACGAGGCTCGTGAAGTGCCCAGGGCCTGTTTGTTTTTCTATGCTAGCGCTTTTACAACAAGCCAGGGTAAGATGCTGCATATATGGTTCTCTGAGATGACAGTGCAAGAGGTCGAAAAGGGAATGTGGTGGTGTATTGGGCTGTCTCTGCCTGTTAATAATAAATCATGAGGTTAATCAGCAACGCGTGCGTGGCGCGTGGCAACGTTATTTGACCATGGGAAACTACTCTTGCCTACGAGCAAGACTCAGGCGTGTCGTGCTTACAGCCTCTCAGGGATCTCCACACTTTTTGACCGAGGGCCACAGAAGCTATTATACAACAGTTCGACGGCCGGACATCCTACGCAATGTAATTGTTTCGGAATATGTTAAAATCTACCAAATCAACAAAAATTTCTTAAATGTATTATTTTTTCATTATTGACAAAATGTTTTATTGCGGCCGGATGAAATGGCTTCGCGAGCTGGATTTCGCCCGCGGGTAGTAGTTTGGAGACCCCTGGTCTACGTAAACTCAATAGCTTTTCCGAAATGCATTCATGTATTGATTCAGCGACCTGATTTCTCTAAAGACGCCCCTCGTGACTTTGCCAAGCTAAAATTGTACGATACAAGCAACTGTGCAGAGTTTTTTAATACGGAAGTATACAACGTATAGCTAACAAAAGCATTGTTCAAGCATTTTATGTGTGTGTGCATTGTAGATTGCCAACTGGTATTTTGTTATAATCACCACCGTATAACCAGGCCCGAAGCCAAGTTGCAAAGTTTGAGGGGGAAATACATTTTAGGGGTGAAAGAATTTTTGCATCTTCACGGAATATAATGAAAATTTTTCTTGGCACAGCAAAATTTGGAGGCTACTGGCCCGAATGACATCCCGTGACTGCGTGCCTGCATATAACATCAAATTAATATAATTGAAAACATTACCACAATCCTGTTGAAGCACGCATCTGTTTGGTCATTTGTTTGCGCTTGTTGGCAATGAAGACCTTTTCAACAATCGTTCAACAGCTTATGCCTCCTGCGTGTTAAGGAAACCGCACCTTCCATTCATCAAACAGGAAGATTTATAAAAAACGAAATCTAACGATTGAAATTCTGTACACTTCGTCGGAATTACTAAGTTTCAAATAGACATGTTGTCTGTATCGTGAAGCGAAACAGTCGGATAAATAAAAAAAACTGATGAAAATATTAAATTCACAGATGGACTTTTCCAGTGGACTCCGGATTCGCATCAAGTCGTAAGTGTCATTTTTGTTGCGACGGACTCCGCAGGATTGTCGTCGCAAATCTTTGCAACCGTCTATCTTTGTCCATGCGTCAACAACGGAACATGCGGCGGCACCTTTCAACTGAGCAACAATTCCGCCAAGTTCTACGTAAGTGAAATTGCGTCGACGCTGCTCAGAAAGCACCGGCAAAACGCCTTTTGCGCCAGACTGACGGACGTGTTTCTGAGTCGCGAAGCATGTACAGGTCCAGTAAACTAACCGTCGTCTTTGCTCGTCAGCCAGAAATTGATAACTGATCCTAGTGCGACGCCAGAACTGGATTGATTTCTTCACGCAGGTGCGCACATGCGCTTGCACGGAGGCGTGGGACGGGAGGTACTGCGAGCGTGACAGAGATGCCTGCACTACCGGAGCATTTTGCGGTTCGGCCTGCACAGACGTGCCCGCCCCCGGCACCGGGTTCACGTGTGCCCCTTGCCCTGCTGGTCAGACAGAAGATCCCAACTACTTCTGCTATGTCGACTGTACGTATGTGCTGAGCATATCAAACGTTGTTGCGTTTTTGGCCGCTATGCGCAGTGGTGCTACTTGTTTTGTTATGATATAAGCCGTTTTGTCAACGCATTGTGAAATTGGGTGATCGCTTTTATTTTGCTTGCGCAGTGACTGATAGCTGCATCAAATTGTGTGTTATTAGTCGGATCCAGCAAGTTCAACTGTTTGACACAAACTTTTCTGGTGATTCGGTGCTATTTCTGTTTTTTAATATCATAAAAATCCCGACACGGATCATGCTTCGAGAATAATCCGAGATCCGAAATGTCTGGATGAGCAACGCGCTAAAAGTTTTGCTTCTTTAAAAAGAAAGCGAGCTGTTTATTTTTTCAAATTTTTTCAACACGTTTCACAGACTGCGCCAGCAACCCGTGTGAACAAACCTGCATGCCGGTTTCTGGGTCGTTCCGTTGCTCGTGCAATTCCAGTTACTCGCTGAACATGACAACAAAGACAACATGCGATGACGTAAACGAGTGCGCTGCACCAAGCAATCCATGCACAGGCTCCAATCAAGTCTGCGTCAACACTGTTGGCTCTTACAGGTGATTGTGCTTGTTCGCCAAACTCTTCGCTTTAAACGAAATCTTCCGCTTGGTGATTGACACAACACTAATTCCGGTGATTGCGAAGTAATAGAAAACTTTGATGTTTTGTTGTGAAGTTCGCTGTCAAAGAACCTGAACATATCAGCATCATTTGCAATTGCCGTTTTATCAGAATTTTGAAGTGGCAAAGAATCGGCCACAGCTTTGTTTTAAGTCACTGGTTCTGTAACTTTTGCTACTTGCACACCTCTACATACGGTATTTCGTTTTACCGCGTTTCCCCGACCCCCACATTGTTCAGTTTAAGAAAAATATCTTGAAAGTGTGACGCAAATAAGAAATTTCGATGTCAGGTTCGAACTCACGGATCGAAATTGTTTTCATGTTGCGATCATTGCCTCACCAAACGACAGCAGTAACCTACTAGCGACCAATTTCATCAAAAATGTAATGCGTTGCAAGCCGAACAAAACAACAAGCAACGCATGCTGTTTGCTTTACGTCTTCGCCCGTCTTGACCGCACTTGGAAGGCAGCAGGAAAATCGTTGTCAAGCGTAGCGCGGAACCTACACAGTTGCCTTTTTAATCTCTAGTTTAGTCTCTAGCTTTCATTCCTACGGACTTTAACCTTTGTTGCAGATGCGATTGTCAAAACGGCTTCGTACTGTCAAACGGACTTTGCGTTGATGATAACGAATGCAACGCCGCTGTCGACCCTTGCGGCGACCCTTCCCTGCAGTGCTCAAACACGATGGGCAGTTATGCGTAAGTTTTTGTTAGCTGTTGACGCGCCTTAGCAACGTGTTTAAGCGTAATAAAGCATAAGCTTGCTTTTTAATGTGGTTGGAACACGACTTTATGAATAGTTCGCGTGCAACACTGTAGTACAAAAAATAGGTTTTAGGTTGCAATACTTGAAGCGATTTCTATGAAACTTTCGTCAATCGAAAAAAAAACTATATGCAAGTTTCACATGAATGGAACTGTACTGACTAATTTGCCTGCACTTCTGTTATTCGTTTGAGAACTCGCTGAAGGGCCACATGGAACTTTTTCTCGAGGTGTTTCTCTGAGGCGCTTTGTCTCTTCTGCCACAGATGTTTTTGCAACGTGCCAGGCTACACAGGATCACCCCCGAACTGTAACGATGTGGACGAATGCGTTTCGAACCCTTGCGGTACCAACGAAAATTGCACAAACACCGTGGGCAGCTTCAGGTAATACAGGAAGATTTTGTGCAATTGCAAACAACTATTCAGTTTTTCGTTGCTTGCCTCTTCCAGTTGATATTGGGGTTTGCAGAAAAACGATTTCTACAGCAGATTTCCCAAGGCCCAGCCTAAATTAGGGATCGGAAACAACAGATAATGTTGAAATTGGTTGATAACCCCTCTTGAATGTGCGTTTCGCATGTAGAAATAATCCACGGGTTCAAACTACAGCATCCATTCATTCTAACAGTTGTACCTGCAACGCTAATTTCTCGAGGGACGCAATGACTGGACTCTGTAAAGACATAGACGAATGCGCGATTGCTGGAGTTTGCCCATCCAGTGGTACTGGATTTTGCAGTAATTTCAACGGAGGTTACAGGTAATGCAGAAGTTTTGTACGTGTGCTTCTTATCATTAGCTGATAAAGGAACGTAGCTTACACAAACGTTTCAAAGTCATCAGCATCTTGTTTGTCATTTGCTCAATCGGAAAACCTTCGTGAATTCGCCAATGGTAGCTGCAGGATCATGCAATATCGTTTTTAGATGATTTGTTCTGAAAAACTTTAACTTAAGAAGCATTGGAGTATGCGTCTCGCATGACGGAGCAACAGGTCTCAACTATTTGACGTTTTTTGAATGCATGGCCTGTGGTGACTCGCAGAGATGATTACTTTCTGGTTTGCCAGTTGGACATCCGGCAGAATATTAAGTTTTTAACCGGATACAGATGTCTAAAAACTGTTTGAAGGGGCAATCGGATGATTGTCGTGTTAAAACAAAAACACTGAGAACAAATTCGTACTTTGTTAGCATCTACCAAGCTAAAAGCAAAGGCAAGGCTGTCTTTCAACACATGGTCCTACTGCCGCGCGGGATCGTTTTACTCTGTGTACAGGCGCAGCCAAGAGGGCAAAGAAGTCAGTCAAGAGCGCGAAGAGTTTTCAAATAAATTGAAAAAAAATCTACGAATGTTCAGAAGTGGAAGTTGATGGTCACATTTTTGAAGTTTACCCTGAATATTTAGTACTTATCTACAAAGCTAAGTTTAGATGCAACGTTTAACATTTATTTCGTCGAGCACCATGCAATATTTTTTTCGGCACTTTATATTATAAAATTATTACCAACTGTTAAGATCCTACACAAACCCAGAGTTTGCTCAATTAAAACTTCTGACGTCATTTTCATCAAACCTAGCTGCAACTCGTTTGAGGCTAATCGGGTATTTCTGGCGCAGCTGCGGATGCATAGCGGGATTCTCGTACAACTCAACAGCAAACTCCTGCGACGACGAAGACGAGTGCGCTGCTAATGCCGGGAAGGGGCCGTGCAATGAAACTTGCGCCAACACTATCGGTACGGTTGTCTGTTGGTATTTTGCTCGATCAAACAAGGCAGCGGTGATGTATGAGGAGTTGCTTTTCTGTTAGGTTGCAACCTGGGTAATACCTGCTGCGCCGTGCCATGGTAACATATTTCATGCTACGCAGGTTTCACGGTTTGAATCGTAGAGACGTCATGGGCTTGGTTTTACGAACACCACAAAACTGAAGTTAAATTTCTTTGTTCCATTTTTCCGTTTATTCATTTCCTAAAAGCTTATACCGTTGAGATTGGTTTGTTAAAGTTTTGAGTCAGTAAATCACAGATTGTCGAATGGTGACGAAGATAGTTGCATCAACTATCGAAAGGTTGGCAAGTTTTTAACGTGTTTTTATCTTTTACCGCCAGCAGAGCCTGATTAAAGTTTTGATTTGAAAGGTTGTTCTGTGTTGTGACACATTCGTTGTTTGTCATTTTCCAGGTTCGTTCGTCTGCTCGTGTCAAGCAGGCTACCGCTTGGGGTCTGACCGAGAAAGTTGCGTTGACATGGATGAGTGCGTTATTGCAACGACATGCCCACAAACCTGCACCAACACTCCAGGTTGGTATTCCCGTGCTGGTGTAACTTTAACCACTCAACGTTCTTCATGCACGTATACGCGTATTTTTGTCTCTAAACAGTGGTGGTAATTTAAGTTTTCTGTAGCAGTTAAAATGATATTAGCGACCAGAAATCTCTGGCCTTTGGTTGTTGTTTACTTGCTGAGACGACGATAGAGGAACGAACATAAAAACTGAAAATATCACTTGATTTAAAGAGAGTAAGATCGTCAATTTCTGCAACCCTCAGTGATGTAAACAAAATAATCCAAGAACTAACCAAACATGTCCAAGATTTACGGTAAGTTTTTGAGTTCATCTTTGGAAACTTTGGTACATGCCACGCCATAAAAATCGGTTCGTTTTTTGTTATTTTCCATAAAAGTGCGTCTCTGAAGTAACTCATTGCTAGAGCGAAATATAGGTTTGTTCTGGAACCAGCAGCTCTTTCCAGTTCCATCTCCAAGCTTCTAGCCTTGTAGCTTCCGCAATGGCTTTTTTTCGGTCAGGGTCGTTTTCGTGTTCCTGCTACGACGGTTTTTCCTCGATAAGCGGAGCCTGTGTGCCGGACATCGCCTGCAACTCCTCCGACGCTGCAGAGTGCGTCAACGCCGACTGCTTTGTGAACGTAACAACGCCGCAGTGCGCATGTCGCCCAGGTAAGGTTCGACAGTTTGACAACTAGCTTTAAACCCGTGAGTTGAGAATCCAGTGCAAGTGTTCAACTAATGCCACCGTGATGTCACCCTAGGGGCCTTGGTTCAACCGTTCGGCAGCGGTTTTATGATAGGTGTTGATGGTAATGGGGTGAGGGACGCATGAATGCGTGTTTCGGCTCTGATTGTATTTATTGGTGCGCTATGCTCCGCGTTGTTTTGCACCGTGGTGATATAATCAATGCCATATGTTAACTGGCTTTCAGCGACCGAATATGTACCGTGAACTATCGAAAAACTCGACATAAAGAAACAAAATCGATTCCATGCAACACAAATCGAGATTGGCCATATGCAAAACCAGGGTTGACTGATGATTCAAGTGCTAACCCTGGAATACTATCGCGGGTCTGCCAGACCCGGGTCAAATGAGGTCATTCACGTTAAACTACGGAAGCGGAAGTTGGCGCGCTTTCAACTCTTCAGTAGCTTCATGTTTTTGTGTGACTAGTAATAGGTGCGATTGCGGTCATCCACGCTGTTCTAGATTTTGCAAGGGAGCGAGTTTGTCGCGACCCGGGTCACGCAGACCCGACAATAGCATTAGTGTGAGGTGGTGGGGTGCGCATAACCCCACTATATGGTTTATGCGGGCAGAGCCTGTGAAAAACTGAAACTCACTCAGGGCATGCTTCTATGGTCGTGTTTAAGGGCCCTTAAATACTATCGTTTTGTTTTTGTCACATTAATACTATCGTCGGGTCACCCAGACCCGGTTTTCAAAAATAAAAAAATACCTTTTCCTTCAACTGCAGTTTATCACATAGACTACACTGAAAATAGAAGTCTCACTGAGCAATTTAAGCACTTACAAAATTATTTTACTCTAATATGATACGAGTTTTGATGAAAAGTAAGCAGACCAAATATAGCGAAGGTGTCAGGCATGCCTAAAATTCAATTGCTCATAAAAAAAACTATGGGCGTAAACAACTTCTCCTTTTGTATACTGTTAACACGACCATAGAAGCATGCCCTGAGTGAATTTCAGCTTTTTACAGGCTCTGCCCCCATAAACCATATAGTGGGGTTATGCGCACCCCACTACCCCACACAGTACTATCGTCGGGTCTGGCACTCGTGACGAACTCGCTCCCTTGCAAAATCTAGAACAGCGTGGATGACCGCAATCGCACCTATTACTAGTCACACAAAAACATGAAGCTACTGAAGAGTTGAAAGC
>JGI24158J21664_10012173_pt1 | contig 11414 bp, 13 predicted proteins | sample Ectturendosymbi3_FD_21664 | JGI IMG/M metagenome (IMG submission 21664)
TACTTCTTATTGCATATTCAGCAGCTGTTGTAGGATTCTTGTCTGTATTAATTTTAACTACTTTTAGAATATCCTTATATTCTTCTGCTATCTCATCAATACTTGGAGCAATCATTCTACATGGACCACACCAAGGAGCCCAAAAATCTACTAAAACAGGACAATTGGCTTTGATCACTTCCTCATAAAATGAACGATCCTTTACTTGTAATACTGACAATAGTCTTTTCTCCGACGTTTTCTCTTACTTGCTAAATATTATCATAAAAATTTATATATATATTATTTTTTTTAAAAACTTTAATATAAATTATTTTATATAATTAAAAAAAATTATCACTATTATAAATAATATTACAGTTATGCAATGCATAGATAGTGATAAATTTATATTTAAAGCTAGTTTAATACTATTCTTATAATCTTAATGCTTATACTTAATAACTTTAAGAGAACTATTAAGTTATTATATAATCTAACTAGCTTTATATTTAACTTTAATGATACTGCCTTAAATTCAAGGAGGAATAAATGTCTAATTCTGTAGAAGAACGGACAAGGATTAAAAACGAACGTTATGAATCTGGTGTAATCCCATATGCAAAAATGGGATACTGGGATCCAGATTATGTAATTAAAGATACTGATGTTCTAGCTTTATTCAGGGTTACTCCACAACCAGGTGTTGATCCAGTAGAAGCATCAGCAGCTGTTGCAGGTGAATCATCTACTGCAACTTGGACTGTAGTATGGACTGATTTATTAACAGCTTGTGATTTATATCGTGCTAAAGCTTATAAAGTAGATGCTGTACCTAATACATCTGATCAATATTTCGCATATATTTCTTATGATATTGATTTATTTGAAGAAGGTTCTATTGCTAACTTAACAGCATCTATTATTGGTAACGTATTTGGTTTTAAAGCTGTAAAAGCCTTAAGATTAGAAGATATGCGTATTCCAGTAGCTTATCTAAAAACATTCCAAGGTCCAGCAACAGGTATCGTTGTAGAACGTGAACGTATGGATAAATTTGGAAGACCATTCTTAGGTGCAACAGTAAAACCTAAATTAGGTTTATCTGGGAAAAATTACGGTCGAGTAGTTTATGAAGGTCTAAAAGGTGGACTAGACTTCCTTAAAGATGATGAGAATATTAATTCTCAACCATTTATGCGTTGGAAAGAAAGATTCTTATACTCAATGGAAGCTGTAAATAGATCAATCGCAGCAACAGGTGAAGTTAAAGGTCACTACATGAATGTAACAGCTGCTACTATGGAAGACATGTATGAAAGAGCTGAATTTGCTAAACAATTAGGTACAATTATCATTATGATTGACCTTGTAATTGGTTATACAGCTATTCAAACTATGGCTATCTGGGCGCGTAAAAATGATATGATTTTACATTTACACCGTGCTGGTAATTCAACTTATTCTCGCCAAAAATCTCATGGAATGAATTTCAGAGTTATTTGTAAGTGGATGCGTATGGCAGGTGTTGACCATATTCACGCAGGAACTGTTGTGGGTAAACTAGAAGGTGATCCTGTAATGATTAGAGGTTTCTACAACACATTATTATTACCACATTTAGATATTAACTTACCTCAAGGTCTATTCTTCCAACAAGATTGGGCTTCTTTACGTAAAGTTACTCCAGTAGCTTCAGGTGGTATCCATTGTGGACAAATGCATCAATTACTTGATTACTTAGGTGAGGATGTAGTACTTCAATTTGGTGGTGGTACTATTGGTCATCCAGATGGTATTCAAGCAGGTGCAACAGCAAATCGTGTAGCTCTAGAAGCTATGGTAATTGCAAGAAATGAAGGTCGTGACTATGTTGCAGAAGGGCCACAAATCCTACTTGATGCAGCAAAAACATGTGGACCTCTACAAACAGCATTAGACCTATGGAAAGATATTACTTTCAACTATACTTCTACAGATACAGCTGATTTCGTTGAAACTCCAACAGCTAATGTCTAAATTAGAAGAAATAAAATAATTTTATTTTATATCAAAACAATTGAATATAACTTAAATCTTAATAGTTATATAACACTAAATTAATCTTTTATAAGGAGTATAGAATCGTGAGATTAACACAAGGAACTTTTTCCTTTTTACCAGACCTAACTGATGAACAAATCAAAAAACAAGTTGAATATGCAATATCAAAGAAGTGGGCTATTAATATAGAGTATACTGAAGATCCACATCCAAGAAATAATTTTTGGGAATTATGGGGACTTCCTCTATTTGATATCAAAGATGCTGCTACAGTAATGCAAGAGGTTACTAGTTGCCGCAAACAACACAGTACTAAGTATATCAAAGTTAATGCTTTTGATAATACAAGAGGTGTTGAAAGTTGTGTTATTTCATTTATTGTAAATAGACCAGCATCTGAACCAGGCTTTGAATTAGTAAGATCAGAAGATATTGGTAGAAATCAAAAATATTGTTTCCGTAGCTACGCTACAGAAAAACCAGAAGGTGAAAGATATTAATACATCAATAAGTATTAAGTATTAATAGAATATATATAAAATATAAAAGAAACTAAAATTTTTTATTTAATTTCCTTTATATTTTATATGTATTTTTTTATAATTTTTATATAACAGATAATAATATAATATATGAATGAGAACTATTCAGATGACACTCTAGTAAATTTACGAGAAGAATATGACAAAACAAAAATCCAAGAAGTTATTGATGAATTAGAAAAAGAATTAATAGGTTTACAACCAGTAAAAACAAGAATAAGAGAAATAGCTGCCTTATTATTAATTGATAAACTAAGAAATAGCTTAGAACTAGTTTCTGGTAGTCCAGGATTACATATGTCTTTTACAGGTAGCCCTGGTACCGGTAAAACAACTGTTGCTATGAAAATGGCAGATATATTATATCGCTTAGGATATATTAGAAAAGGACATTTATTAACTGTGACAAGAGATGATCTTGTTGGTCAATATATTGGTCATACAGCACCTAAAACTAAAGAAGTCTTAAAGCAAGCAATGGGAGGTGTTTTATTTATAGATGAAGCATATTATTTATATAAGCCTGACAACGATAGAGATTATGGCTCAGAGGCTATTGAAATTTTATTACAAGTAATGGAAAATCAAAGAGAAGACTTAGTTGTTATATTCGCTGGATATAAAGAGAAAATGGATAGATTTTATGAATCTAACCCTGGACTATCTTCAAGGGTTACAAATCATGTAGACTTTCCTGACTATAGTAAAGAAGAACTATTGGAAATAGCTAAATTAATGCTAGTAGAACAACAATATCAATTTGCTGAAGATGCTGATGAAGTCTTATTAGAATATACAGCTAGAAGAATGAAGCAACCTCATTTTGCTAATGCTCGTAGCATTAGAAATGCCATTGATCGAGCACGTATGAGACAAGCTAATAGAATTTTCACAAGTGGTGATAAAATTTTAACAAAGAGTGATCTTGTTACAATAGAATCAGAAGATATACTAAAAAGTAGACTATTTGATTAATAATAAAATTATAGATTAATTAAAAATTATTGACAATTTGAATATATTTTAGATAAATTATTATTATATAATAATATTTATTAGGCGGTATAGCCAAGTGGTAAGGCAGGGGATTGCAAATCCTTTATCCCCAGTTCAAATCTGGGTACCGCCTACGATTAAAAAAAAATACTTATTATATTATAAATATAATATATAGGGGATGTGGTGGAATGGTAGACACAACAGACTTAAAATCTGTTGATCTTTTAGATCGTGAGGGTTCAAGTCCCTCCATCCCCATCAAATAATCATTTAATATTATAATAATTATCTATGTGTATATGTGTAAATTGTCGCCATATAAATAAATGTAAAATTTATAGATTTATTGAAAAACAGCATAATATAAAAAAAACTTATAATATATATAATTATAATTTTATACCAAAAGAAATTATTATAGAAATTAATATAAATAAAAAAAAAACTAATACTGTAACTGATTGGGATTTAGTGGAGTGTTCATCATTTATTGAAAAACCTGGTTCATGGATAAAAATAATCTAAAAGTTGATAAAAAAAGCTTAATTAAATCAACTTTTAGTAAATATTAATTATAAAAATAAATCTTACTATCGTTTAATTGATTTCGTAACAATTCTGTATTAACGTTTGACTCTCTTATTAAAGCTATTTTTCCTGTTTTAGCAATTTCAATAATTTCATATTGAATTAATAATTTTTCAATAGCCACAATTTTACCAGGGTCTCCAGTTACTTCCAGCATCAAATAATCATTTGATAAATCAACTACTTTTGCTCTAAAAATATTAGCTATTTCTAAAATATATGAACGATGTACTTGCCTAGCATTTATTTTAATTAACATTAATTCTCTTTCAACACAAGGAATATTAGTTATATTTTGTACTTGTAAAATATTGATTAATTTAGATAATTGTTTTATTAGTTGTTCTATAGTTCTATTATTACCATTAACAGTCATGATAATTCTAGAAACATTATTTTTTTCCGTTGGACCAACTGCTAAACTAGATATATTAAAACCTCGACGTGCGAAAAGTCCAGATATTCTAGATAATACTCCAGATTCATCTTCTACAATTACAGAAAGAGTATGTTTCATATCTTATAAACTTTTTACATAACACAGGCTTATTAATTTATATATTCAATGTTATAATAATTTACATGTATTTAACAATGTTTTAGAATAAATTAATATTAGTATATATATTTTTTATCTTATATTCATTGCCTGAAATAAACAAAAAATTGAAAAAAAATAATTACGAACCTATCATTAACGAAAAAATAAAATTTGCAAAAGTTAGATTAATAGATGCACTAGGATCACAAATAGGCATATATAGTTCAACAGAAGCATTTGAATTGGCTTTAGAGGAAGGTTTAGATCTTGTTATGATAAATGATAAATCTGATCCACCAGTTTGTAAAATTATAGATTATGGAAAATATAAATTTGTACAAGAAAAGAAGGCCAAAGAAGCTAAAAAAAAACAACATAGCATATCCATAAAAGAGGTTAAAATGAGATATAAAATAGAAGAACATGATTATAAAGTTAGATTAAATCAAGCCTTACGCTTTTTACAATCAGGAGATAAAGTTAAAGTAAATGTAATTTTCCGAGGAAGAGAAATACAGCATATAAATTTAGCAATAGAACTTTTACATAGAATGGCAAAAGATTTAGAAAAAGTAGCAGATATTCAACAATTACCATCTAGAGATGGGAAAAATATGATTATGGTTCTATTTCCACAAAAAGTGAAAAATTGATTCCATATTGTTTTAATTTTAATAGAATACTGATAATATAATTATTAAGATAGAATACTATTATAAATTAAGGAATAATATATATATATGTCTCGTTATAGAGGTCCTAGATTAAGAATATCAAGAAGATTAGGAGATTTACCAGGATTAACAAGAAAAAAATCTCATAAATCAGCCCCTGCGGGTGAACATGGTCAACAGACACGTAAACCTTCTGAATATTCATTAAGATTAGAAGAAAAACAAAAGTTAAGATTCAATTATGGTTTACATGAAAAACAATTACTAAAGAATATAAAAATAGCAAAAAAGGTTCAAGGTTCAACAGGTATTATTTTATTACAAATCTTAGAAATGCGTTTAGATAATACAATATTTAGATTGGGTATTTGTCCAACAATTCCAGCTGCAAGACAATTAGTTAATCATAAACATATATTAGTAAATAATAATATTATATCAATTTGTAGTTATCAATGTAAGCCAGGTGATATAATAACAATAAAAAATAAACCATCTTCTATTGCACTAGTTAAAAAACATATGCTTTTCCCTGGCTTAGCTAATATACCTAATCATCTAGAATTTAATAAAGAGAAATTGATAGCGAAGGTTAATGGTATTATTGAAAGGAATAATGTTGCTATACAATTAAATGAATTATTAGTCGTGGAATATTATTCTCGTAAGTAGTAATACACAATTTTTAGTTAATTATATTTTGTGTCTTATAAAACACAAAATATACTAATTTTATAAATTACCAATTAGTAGGCTGTCTACTAGTTAGAGACCAAACAACTCTTTTAAATAATCCTTTTAAGTATAAGTTTCTACTTACAAAATTATACTTCCAAATATTTTTACGCTCTATTTTTTCTTTTTCTTTAAAACTTTTAATAAATTTATATGTTTTTATAGATGGTATAAAAATATAACTCTGTTCTTGTTTTTGATCTGAATGAGATTTTTGTAAAAATTTTTCTAAATTTGACACATATATTGATGGTAGTTTGGGAAATTGATATTGACCATTATCTTCCTTAAATTTATTCCAAGCCATCATAGCTGTTTGATAATTAAAAAAAATCGCTTTATATTTTACTAATTTATTACTTGTTTGCAAATTATAAGTATAATTAATATAATGCTTACGGCCAGTATATTTATTTTTTACGATAATAGGTTTTATTATATAAATTGGTTGACCTTGAAAGTAATTTCTACCATATAGTTGATCCTTATCAATTTTTATATTTTTATAATACTGATAGTTATAAATTAATTCACTAACTTCTTGTAAATCTGGTACTAATCTAAAATCAGAGTTATTGATAGATAATTTTATTAAACGAAGATATAAATTAAATTGTCCAATAAAAAATTTTATATTACTATCACGACTAGATATCTTATATTTTGATAAAATATATTCCTGATACTCATATGCATCTTCAGGATTAATAAAAAATAAACCCGTGTATAATGTTTTTAAATTAATATTTTTTACAATCAACTTATTATATAAATTATTAAATAGTTGTAATATATTTTTATTTAATAATATTTGATCTGGAGATTCTGACATAATAATTTGATTACTATTATTAGTAAGTGTAAATATTGGTAATGATGTTTGTCTTATAGTATTAATTTTATTTTGATTGATTAATTGACTTTTTATGTTATTGTACTTACTAAAAAACAGAGATAAATACCAATTAATTCCTTTTTTCCAAACGTATTTAATATAAATATTATTATTCCTTAAAGAAGATAAACTTTTTTTATTTGTATTATTGTTACTTTGATTTATCAAATCTACTTTAATTTGCCCTTTCATTAAAGCTTTACTAAAATTAGATAAAAAGTTTTTATAATCATTAGCTTTATATATAGATAAGCCATTATTTTTTAATTTATTTATATAATTTTCAGACGATTGATTAGGTATTGAAACAAATATTGTTTCTTGCCAATATTGATTAAAAATTTTTTGCCAAAAATTACGAGAAATAAATAATGAATCTATAGAATTATTTTTTATTGGATTTGCAAATTTTGTTGAAGCTATATGTAATTTAGAATTTAATAAAACAGTCAATCTATAATCATAATTATTTCTAAAATTAAAATTAATTTCATTATTTTTTTTCGAATAGTGACAATAGTCTAATAATAATAATTTTTCTGTATAATTATTAATTGTACAATAATTTTCAAAAGTTTTATGAAATAAAATCATTAAGTTGTTCCATAAATAAGTAATATAATATATAAAAAATCTCATAATTAAATATATTATATAAACTTGTTATAAATCAAATATAGATAAATTTTTAATTTACTTAAATGGAACTGGAGGGAATTGAACCCACGTCCATATTGACTATAATTATATACTTATTGAGACTATATAATATAAAAAAATATGTTTTTTTATACTAATTCATAAACAAAAGAAAACTTTACTTAAATTTTTATATATTGTAAATATTGTAATCTACTTATTTATAAAATTTAAGGGCATATAATAAATAAATATTAAATAATCAATTATAATTTAATTATTTAATGATCTTATATAACTAAGCTAATACTGCTTTTTTAGAAAAAACTATAATATTATTTTTAGCATTTATTCAAATATCAATTTAATATTTTAATAAAATTATACATAATTATAATAATGACAATATGTAGAAACCTTTCAGTCCCTTTAAAATATATACTTAATAAAAACTATACATACCTAATTTAATTTTACATCTTTTTAACATAAATTACATCAAGATAGTATAATAAAAAAGTAAATGATGAGCAAGGAAGGATTTGAACCCTCGACCACCAAAGTCGGAATTTGGTACTCTATCCACTGAGTTACATGCTCTTATATTATTATAATTTCAAAAAAAACAATTATTAATATATTAACATAAAATTCAGTAATCAAAATACTTTTACAAATATTTTAAAACTACTCTTGTATATATAGCTGACTACTAAATAAAGCTAATTCAGCTTTATATAATTCTTTTCCTATATATAAAGTATGTTGCAAAGATAATGTATTAATAAAGTCATGTGAGTCTAATAATAATATAATATTATTTAAACTATTTGCAGTAAAACACATAGGATAATTATACAAAAATTTTTTTAAGCTACAATCAGAATTCACAAAATAGACTTCTATTCTCTGTTTATTTTGTACTATTTTAATTAAACAATAATAATTGTCCATAATTAGTTAAAAATTATAAATATAAATTTATATCAATTTAATATTTTAATAAAAAAAAGATTATATTATATGTAAAATATACTAAAAATACATTTAATGAAATTAATTAATAAATCACTAATAATTAAACATAAAATTTATAATATTTTTTGGAGATAACAAAATGAATGATGCTATTACTGATATTTTAAATAAATATGATTTAACTGGTAAATATTTAGATAATATAGCTATAGAAAAAATAGATAATTATTTCAATAAATCAATAAAAATATTAACAGCTATAAAAATTATCAATAGTCAAGCTCCAAAAATTATTAAAGAAGCTGCAGCAAGATTATACATAGAACAACCTGAGTTATTGAGACCTGGAGGAAATTCTTATACAACAAGAAGATATGCAACATGCCTAAGAGATATAGAATATTACTTAAGATATGCTAGTTACGCATTAATAGCTGGGAATAATGATATTTTAGATGAAAGAGTTTTAAATGGATTAAAGGAAACCTATAATTCATTAAGTGTGCCTATAGCACCTACTATTCGAAGTATTAAAATTTTAGAAGAAATACTTAAAAGTGAATTAATAAAAGAAAACTTTAAATATGATAATATAATTGAATCACCTTTTGAATATATGATTATAAACTTAAGTGAACAGAATATATAATATCATTAATTTATAAATATAAATTATTTTGAACTTTCATTTTATTATTAATAAGTATACAAAAAAATTTTTTTCATATAAATTTCATCTTTTTAGTTTATACATAATTAGCTTAATGATGGGTTTTTTTATATCAAGTATTTTATCTACTATACCAGCACAAACAGGTGATTGGGGAATTATTAGTGCAGCCATTATAGTAACATTTAATGAAACTTTAAGTAAATTAATATATGGTCGAAAAGTATATAAAAATATAATACTTATTAATTTAATTAATCAAATAAGAATAGGTATTATATATGGATTATTTGTGGATGCTTTTAAACTAGGTAGCTAAATAAAATCATATAAGTTATATTTATTAATATTTTTTAATAATTAATTAAAATAATCTATAACTTATATGAATAATAGTAATTTTGAATTGTATTTTTTATATCAATGATAAACTAGTAACCATATCAAGAAATAAAGCTGGATCACCTGCTTTTGGAGATTGCTCTTGTGGTCTAAAACGACGAACAGTACCTGGCCATAATAATTGAGGTAAACCTTGTTTCATTAAAAATGATTGATCTAAACGTGGAGTTTTTAAATTAAAAGGTATTTCGCCTTTATTACGTTGTGAAATAATTCTTCTTCTTTGATAAGGAACCGTATTATCTCCAAAATTATCTATATACTCATCACTATCTAAAAGTAAATTAATAAAAGACTCTAATCCTTTAGAACCAATGATAACAGATAATGCTAATTTCTCTCTATCATTATAAATATCACGTCCCAAAACACGCTGAACACACATTTCAACAAAACGATAGTTATTATTTACATCATAGTTTAAAGCACGAAATTTATCTGACAATAATAAACTTTTAATAAAATCTTTAACTTTAATTTGGTTAAATCTCAGTTGTGACTCTAAATGTATTTGTTTTGTATCAGATAATATCTGATGTTCACTAAATATTTGACGATAAGCAGCCCAAATAATTTGATCCATTTCAAATGCTGTAGGTAAATTATCTGTTGTATAAATCTTAGGTTGCTCTTCTCCTGGTAAATAATCAAAGCTATCAACCCTTTGATTTTGAGTGGATAAAGAATATTTTAAAATTGGAATAGACATAATCAATACTTATATTAATCCTAATTTGATAAAAATAATAATTACATTATATTAAACATTATTGATTTTTTACTATCTTTTAAATATTAAAAATAAAAGTATAATAATTCTAAAATAAATAAAATTTTAAATAAAAATACTTTATAATGTAATTTTAATGTAATAAATAATTAAAAATATAATTAATCAATAGCAAAAAAATTAAATATTTAATTTTTTGCAATTTAATACATAAAGTAAAATATACTTACAAAAATTATCAATGAAGCATATATAAATATTATACTAGAATTCACCAAAATCAAATAAAATAGTAAAAAATTTTGTGGCATATTAAATGAATAATATCAATAAACTAACACTAGAACAAGAGTTTTATTTAGCTATTTACAAGAAAAAAATTTACAAACTAAATAATAATAATATAAAAAAATATATAAAAAAAATTTTAAAACAAATGATGATTAAAGACAATATGATTAAATATTATATTAAAAATTCTATTAAGTAAAATATTAACTAATATTAATTTGTTATAAACTATATTCATAAATATTCTATACTGTAATTTCGATACTAATACATCAGCTTGTATAAAAAATTAACAGCTGAAACATATAAGTTCTTTTCTAAGAATATTAAAATATTAAGGAGAGCTCAATGCTTGACGCATTTTCTAGAGTCGTAGTAAATTCAGATTCAAAAGCTGCTTATGTAAATGGAAGTGATTTACAAGCTCTTAAAACATTCATCAATGATGGAAATAAAAGATTAGATGCAGTAAATTATATTGTATCTAATTCTAGTTGTATTGTTTCAGATGCTGTATCTGGAATGATCTGTGAAAATCCTGGTTTAATTAGTGCAGGTGGTAACTGCTATACTAACAGACGTATGGCTGCTTGCTTACGTGACGGTGAAATCATTTTACGTTACGTTTCTTATGCTCTTTTAGCAGGTGATGCTTCTGTACTAGAAGACCGTTGTTTAAATGGGTTAAAAGAAACTTATATTGCACTT
>JGI24158J21664_10012174_pt1 | contig 11412 bp, 8 predicted proteins | sample Ectturendosymbi3_FD_21664 | JGI IMG/M metagenome (IMG submission 21664)
TTGCTGTNTCAAAAGCGCGCAAAGTTGTAATCTAGCTGGGCATATGAAGGCTACCTATCAAAATTACTGTTAAAAATATTGGCTGTTCTGAAATATTGTGTAATACATTTTCTGTGTCAGGTCCAACTTTTTTGTTTTGAGCCGGAAATATCCGCATTTCAGGTCACTCATCAAAGTATGCCTTAGGGCCAGCTGAGCCTTAATCCGGCTCTGATGTCCACAAGCCATCGCACTTACTGCATGGTCGTGCTGGCAAGTGTGGTCGAACGGAGTTTTGACGTCAAAAGAGCTTAGTGCAATTGAACTAGAACGAGAACGTTGGAGCTGCGTGTTTACATGCGCTTCAGAACGACCGGGTTCCAAGGGTGTTCTGCGCTGCGGTCCTTCGGCCAGCGGCACCAGTTTGATGAGCAAACTAATTATTTTGGTCGTTGTAGAGCTGTATGTTTTCCAGTTACAAATGACAAACGAAGGACAGCTTTCTGCGACAGCACTTGAATGGCACAGTCGTCACTACTTTTCACAAAACTCAGCTTGTTTAGGGATGATGAAAGGTAAAAACAGATTAGGCCAGGATTAGAAATAATTTCTTTGCAGAGACTACTGCAACGTTTCAACATGCGTCAGAGAAAACAAAAGGATTATCACAACCTTGCAGATGCCTATTACAACACCCAATTTTCTGCAGTTGAAACACGATTAGATTACATTCCAGCAAACATGGTGTCCAACAGCACTGTTTGGAGGCAAATCACCATCAGCAATTAGCCTATGTAAGCTAATAGGCCATTAACTATGTATGTAAATTCCATCAGCATTTTCCAGTGGACAATATTGACATTAAAAAACTGCAGTGAAACAGCAGTATAGCGTACTACAAACAGTAAAACCAGGCCATGTTACGTAGCCTACAGAATTTTACTGCACTGTACAGTCACGCAGTAGTTTGATGTCATTATCACTGCAATATGGATTGCAAAACTCAACACGTTGCACCACTTCAAAACAGCAGACGTGATTTAAAGTCAAGCTTGCATCATCCAACCAATGCAGGCGTTAAGGCGACTGCCAAACCTACTGTGAAAGGCGCCTGCTTCGCGAACACACTTTTACCAGGGAGCTCATTTACGAACCAAGCAACTACGAGCGGAGCGTGCTGTGCTCCCTTTCCCGAGAGCTCATTCGATCACTCAAGCATTTGGTAATTCAGCAGCAATCGTGTCACGTGACCTGGCCAGTGAGCTAATGAGATCACTTAAAGCGTCATGCAGAAAGCGCTAATGAAAGCTCGCGAAACCGAATTACGAGTACAACAAAAAATGTTTCTTCACCTGCGATAATTCTCTGAACGCTTCGTCGCCAACAAAACAAATCTCATGATCGTCCGGATCAGCCAAGATCACGACTTCTACAGTTGCTTTTCCAGGAGTGTCGAGACTGACAAGTTTGTTCAGTATTGTGCCGTTGATTTGTATGACAGAGTCTTGGATGCCAGCAAGCTGCAATTAACACTGATATTTTTGAACAAAGTAACGCCATCAATAAGTTTGCGATTTATTTTCTTTAAAAAAACGGTAAGAAGAGCCCAAGAGATCCATTCATCATTTTTCATAACCACACGTGAACCGAGCGCTGTCAGACAAGCTATCAGCACTATCACCCCCGAATGATCGTTTCGTTGTCAACGCACAGTGTATGACTGGATGAACAGGTATTTGGTTTCACAGTGCAGTTGTACAGGAGTTAAGAAATCTTACTCTAATCAGAACAGTATCTATCGAAAATAATTATCCTTCCACAGCACTGCATCAGACACTACAGTATGATGTTTACCGAATGTACATTTCGCCTACTGAGCAGACATTTTACGACTTTTATTAGAAAATCAGCAACGTGATCAGCTGAAAATGCCGTAAGAAAATTACATAAACGATTACAATTTAGTTTGTTTATTAAAGCACAGGTACGCTACCATCACAAACTTCTCTCCTAGTTATTTAAACTTTTCGAAAAAAACGAGTCGACAACTAAGGAATGTGGGCACGACACATCAAATGAAAGCATATGCACTTCGTAAGGTAGAAGTGGCATAGAAGCAAACGCAATGCTGAAGGATAGACATCTATTCAAAATGAATAAAAAGTTCTCAAAAGAACTTACAGGAAAACGTTTGAATGCAGTTTTCAACTGCAGTCTTGCAACTTTGAGGTGCTCACCTCGAAATAATGCGAAGCTGCTAAACAAGCAGCGACTGAATAGTACGGCTGGGCACGGGAATATCAGGCTGTGTCCAAGAGCGTCGTGCATGCGCACTCGACGTGAAAATAAAGTAAAACACTATAACAGCAAAAAACTGTCACGAAGCATCACACGTGAAATACGTGCCTGATCACGTGGGCACGATATCGCCACCCGACCGAACGCTTTCTTGTGTTCGACTGGTCCGTTCACTGCGTGCAGCCGAAGCTTGGCTTGATCGTCGGTGTAACCAAGAGTGGCGCTTTCTTTCGTCTGTTCGTAAATTGTCATGCCGGCAATGCGTTTCCAATAATCTGAAGTGTCACACGAAACCATTCCGCGTTAAGCACAACCGTCACAAACTACGAAATCTTCCTCTTTCGTTGGCCCTTACTTCGTTTGGGCCAGAACGGTGCGTGGGCTGCTGAAAATCGCGTGCTGCTCAACTTACCACCACGTTAGGCGAACAGCGACAGAATCCTGGGGTCAAGTAATCAAAACAAAACCTAACGCCAGTTTGAATTGGATCGCGATAAGCACGAAAAGAACACGGATGGCAATGCGAGAAGTCGGGGAAGAGCATGCAAGTTTTAGATGTTGTGGGTAGGGTGACCATTTATGCAGATTCGCATTTAGACACAAAGAAGTTGAAAATCACCCACCACATTTTGAGAAGAGGTTGATGTAGGCACGAAAAATGAACTGCTTAAACTCGATCAAATTATGGCAAGTTGCCGGCTGTGTTACTTGTGCCCGAAGTTGCATCCGATATACAAAAAGTAACACATGACTGTTTTTTGGAACTAACGTTTCGCCAAGCTTGCACAGCCGATCGAAAGGGCGAAGTTGAATTCCTAGATGTTAATCATTACATAACTACTGACGATAATTTTGGTATTGTCACTACAGACTTCGTGAAAGTCACACAGAGGGAAGGCAGTTTATTAACGGAAAATCACACCACCCAAAGTCAACATTCAAATCTATCTTATTTGAAGCAATAAGATTGAGGCGTCTTAACCAAAGGAAAGACCACCTCAGCAGCTTACAACGACTCAAAGAAAAAGCGATTCGCTCAAACTTCCCTTTGGGCATGATTAATGACATGATAGCAATGGCATAAAATTGGGAAGAAAGGCCACGGTCCCCAAAATGCGACAAGAAAGATGATTCACAGGTTAGGGCTACATCTTTCCCCCACCTGATAACTCTAACAAAGAGAGAAAAAAAATGAAATCCGAAGACAATGATAACCTACAAAAGACCTACTACAATTGGGCAAATACTTACAAAATACCAAAATACAAGCACCTTGCTATAAGCAAGACGAGGGAGATGTGAACTGTGTGTCGGGACCTTGCGGTCACTGTGCTCTTTGTTGTCGCTATGTGAAACGCAACAAATCAATGGTAACATGTGTTTCACAAATAATCAGCAAAACTAAAACCTTCCCACTGAAGCAAAACTTGACAGGCGCAAAATATGCTTTTTATGTAGCGGCTTGTGTGATATGCCATGAACATTAGGTCAGCCAAATTACGAAAAAATTTTCCAAGAGTTGGTCATCGCACCGTGGTAATTGGAACAGACCCAACTGTAAAAATGACAAAGATGAAACGGCCTTGTCGCGGCACTATTCAGTGTTCTATGGTAACGTAAATAAATTGCCAATACATGAAGCTTACACGGTTACTTTTGTCGAAAACCTGCTTTTCATTCTCTGATTATCTGTGAAGATAAATGGTATCACCAACTTGACGCACAAATTATAATTGAAAACACGATCCTTCCCCACGTGAGATAATTTTCGTTTCCCTTCCCGCTGTGCGTCGACGTGCTTTGACTTTCGCCACCACCGCGCCGGGGTTCGGTTCTCGTCAGCAACAGCGTTTCAAATGCGCGCTGAGGTTTGGTTGCCGTCGCTGCAAAACTGCAAGTCTAGTTTACGCATTCTGCAGATATTGAATCATACGGCGTGTTGTTTCAAGCGGTAGTTGGACGCGTCGCCTTGCCAGTAGTAGCGAATTTTAAATGCATTTATCTGAGAACGACGTATTCTATAGTGTTGGGATTTATTAAGTTCATTTACTTTTGCGGTGTGTTTTGCAGTTTCAGTGAATGCGTTTAGTTGAGTTAGACGTAATTTACAGTTTTAATTGTCGCAATTGGTGTTGCATGATTTTCCACTAGTCTTGAGGTTGTTCGTTTTCTCTGCCCTTCAACGTTTCACCGGTTGGCACTGCTTGCAGATGTCACGACTGACGATGTATAGTGCGACACGAAATCGATTTCCTACTAAAAATTTGCGATTGAGTCCTTGCTTGTTTCACCTGTGGAGTGAAGTTACCTGATGACTAAGTGGGTTGCTATTTTAATTTGGTTACAACAGGTTGCTGTTAAAAACATTTGCAAATCAAGTTTTTCAAATTACGGAAAGTCTTAGTTCAGTTCAGCTCCCACACAGCACTTTCAGTAGCTTGTAGAAAAATACCAGTGGACGCCGAACGCAGCTGTGCATTGCAAATGTCAAGGCACTCACCAACTGATGTTTCGAGGTTCGATGAAGCAACCGTTACACTTTGGACCGGATCTGCACAAACGAGTTGAGCATATTTAGTATCACAGCTCGATATATTGAAGTCAAAAGCAGTGCTGCTGTACACCCTAACACAAGCCTGCACAACATACGGCCCGCGAGAGCTTTCTCAATTGTAGAAAATGTTGCAAAAGCTCGACCTCGAATAAGTAATTGTCGCTCCAGAATTTATTCCATACTACAACGAAATCACCACATCGAAATGAAATAGACATTTGCGTCTTGCGGCAAGTTTATGTTGATAATTTGACCCTTCGAGCTTTGTGCAGGCCTGCCCTAACAGATAGGTGGGGGGAGCGTCACTGAAAGTTTTCAAAACAGTAGTTAACCGGCGATCACGGCATTGTAAGCAAAGATTCCAGTGTACACAATGGGCAAAGCCAGAATTATTTGCGAGCATGAGGTCACTATTACAGAAATTTGGACGATCGTACAAGCGCGTTTACATTACGAGAAAAAAACGCTCTGTCTACCCACAATCAATGCAAATTGAAATAAAATTACCTGTTGGAGGTTGTGGACAATCAAGCAAAATAAATCTGTAGCCACCTGGAGCTTCTGTTTCGAATGAGTTATCAGAAAGCTTAGACAGTGACCAGTTTGCTTTTTTGCATCGTTCTATGGCTTCTCGTGATTTTATTGTAATACCCTGCAAAATAAAAAGTCAACACGCACAACTGCAAGTGTTATAGAGCAGGAGGACTTTTTTCCAATAAACAACAAGGCGCAAAAACTGTGTACAACGCTGTGAAGCTGACTGAGCCGAAATGTGGGCCAATTACTGCGAATACTACAGTCGGATATATGGAGCGAAATTATATCGAACGAACAGCAACTGTTGCCAGAAGCTCAACGCTGCGGCAACATTGGTGGTTACCATTTTCTGAGAACCCAGTTTCAACGGCATTGTTGTGAACAAATGCAACTGTGAGGTGAAGTAAGATCCTCCCCACCCGCTTATGCTATGAACTGTGGTCTACGCAAAATATTCCTTGAATCAAAAATGCTTCCTTGAATAACCTACAACCTGTAATAAATAATGCCCCCAACCCGAGTTTGATAAATCTCTTTCATGAGTGTGTCGCTTGGAGCGGAATGTTTAACGATCAGAATACGAAGGGGTGTACGCATGACAAAGTTCAAACCATGCACTTGTGCACAGCGCAATCATGCACCGCCAGTGTAAATTTTTATAAATCATTCTAAACTGTAAACGTTTGTTAATTTTGTATTTTCAATAAATGAGCACCATGCACTGAGTGTATTGGGGGTAAATCTGGTAATCTTGTTCGATAAAAGGGTAAGGTATGTAAAATTGGTTAAGAACCACTGGTTTATACAGACAGCTGCAAATTTTCTTTACAGTTTGAAATGTAAGCTCGTCCATGTGGAGCCATCACACAAATCTTTTATGACTTAAATTAAGCTTCTAATAATTGAGCCGTGACAGGTTTGACNTGGAAATAGCATGAAGGATTGCACCATCAGCGGCAATGGAAACAAATTGTTACATGAGTTAAGTTNTCCTGTACTACTGGAGATTGTTGCGACCGTAGTCAGTTTGGTCGATAGTCTTGGTGGAGCAATGCGTAAATTGTCAAACAAAAGAAACAGTATCTCCTTAAAGAAGCAGTATCTCCTTATGGATAAAGTATGACATCACTGAACAGCGAAAATAGTACGAAAGTGGCAAAACTTCCAACAGATTTCGATATTCCAACAAGGACGTTGACTAAAGTTTCGAAAAATGAGGACAAAATAATATCTGACATTTGCTTATCACAGTATACGTAAAAATACAATGAAGTTAAGTAGCAACCTCATGAAAAAACCCTTGTCAGTTGTCACCCTTGCCAGGCTTCAGCATTGAATTAAAAGGCTACCATAGGAACAATTTATTGTAGTTCAGATATAAAGACAGTTCGCCTATAACAATGCTTTTTATCTGGTCCCATGAAGTGGGCAATTCCTACTGTAAATATTAAAGCGTTCCATTAATTTCCAAGTGGTTTCTCTCAGGAAGGTTTGTTCATACTCGTAGCAACAAGAGGTCTGCAAAATTGATTCAAGCATTTATGCTACACCCAGCCCTCATGATTCTAGACAGGGCTGTAGCATCAACACAAGTTAAAATCTCATAGAAGCAAAGCTGAATAAAGACGAAAGAAATTTACCAAGATAAATTTGTTTTGATCTAGGCTGGGTATTTTTAAAATACAGCACAACCTGGAACACAAGAAATTATGTTCTTTGAGGAGCCTGATTGTTTTAACCATCTTCGCACACAAGGCATAAAACTGATGGTGCCCCAGACATACTTGGAAAAGAACTGTAGTATGAAGACCACTCAAACTTTGTAATAAGCTGATGCATTGCACATCCCAACCACCCATATGACCAAAGCAGGCATGCAAGAGTGCATGCACAAGTATAGAGGATGTGTTGATGCTGTTCCTCAAATAATGTTTTCCACAAGAACATGTTGAATTTGAACAAACACTGAAACATACATACAAAGTGCACATATCACTATATATGCAGCAGTGTTTTTGCTATAAACTAAATTAAGTTGCTGATTGATTCTCTTACTTTTTCATTGGATTTGCCATAGATGCACTGTATGATCCATAATATAAATCAGTACTGCGAGGCTGGATTGTAAGGAAATGATTCAATGGCCTAAGATAAATACCAACATACCATGAAATCATTTCCAAGGGCATATTCACCAATTCCATAGTTGTATGTCAGCTCACACACAAAGTGATCATCTTCTGGTCCATATCCTACCATTGTCTTGCTCCACTTGCCATCATATGGTCTAAAAAATGGCTCAACACATCAACCATCAAAAATTAGGATTTGCTTATAAGCTACGCAAAACAAATATTTTGTTGAGGTAACTGGAGAAAAGCAATGACCATTATTGCTTTCTGTCTTTTGCAATGCCTGTTAAATGACACATGGATTCAAATAACAGGTGAAGATGAAAAGCAGGACGTAAATTGTGTTCAGCAAGGTGAAGATTTAGAATTAAAAAATTTAGATTTTTTATCTCATTACAAGAGTTTTACATAAAAGTTACACAGACACCACAAGTTCTATGAAAAGTTATGGTCAACACATTCAAAATCAAACCAGGAAGCTGCATGTTATGCATTAATAAAAACAGGTTTAGTTGCAATAATAACTAGTAGTGATGCAGAAACACAGCACAAGTAATAAATAAATGTGGTAATCATTTTAAGTTACTTTTAAAGCATTTAAATCTATCAGTACTGCATTAAAAATGAAATACAGCATAAATAGTACAGTATTACAAAAATGCAATCAACCATTCAAATACAAAGCAAGGACCAACTGGGAACCTTGTACATAATACAATAGCCCCTGTAGTAAGTACTGTTACTTTTATCACTGGTATATAAATAGCACAGCGCACATAAACATATTAGAATGTATGACATCTCCAAATATTTTTCAACATTATCTGAACTAATTCCTGAATTTTATTATCATGCAATGTACATGACATAATTTACTTTAAAATTGTGCATGTCACATCTATAACCTTAAATTGACCAAATAAAACAAACAATACAGCAAAACAAGTAGTGAATAACTTGTGAAACATCTCAACAGTTTATTTCTCTATAAGAAAACATTCTAAAATTGTAAATCTAGATTACAATAAACTCAGGTTGTTAATTCCTACCCATTACAGGTTGCTTTGCATCCCTCTTCAAACTCTTCATGGCGCAAAATCTGAAGTACAAGATGCAATTGTAAACAAGTTTGCACAACCAAAAAGCACTTTGCAACAAACTCACTTGTGTCTGCATGCAACATCTTAAAGTTGCAAACTTGTTTTCTGGTCAGCGTATGAGTATGATGTTGGTGGTGTTACTAAACACTTTCACTACCAGTGTATGTATCTTTACACAATGGAAATTCTAGAGCAGATGCCAGTCTATGTTGACTTTGATTTGATATAAGCTGTAATCTTTGTCTTAAAAGTTCATACATATGAAAACTATGAGAAATAGTGGGTTTAACATTAAGCATTTTTTGGCTTCAAATGCTTTTTGTCAACATTGTACTACACTGAACAGAAAACTGCAAGTAGTTTTTCCAGTGTTTTCATCACAGAAGGTTACCTTACGCTTAGGTCAACTGTCACAAACATGGTCCTTTTTATTTACTCAATAATGTGGTTTTATTGACCTGATCTTAGTAATCTGAGTGATCGTGTGTGTCCACATAGTGATCCAGTATTTTCCTAGTTTTATTTCACAATATTTTCTTGTTCTTAGAACAAATTAAAACAAATTCCCTGTCCAACTTCCCAGTGCAAATACTCGCATTATAAATATTTTTTCCATTATTTTATTGGAAAGTTATATTCTCACAGCTTTTCATCATACGTTTCATGTGGAATAGAAACTCAGTAAAGAGACCTACCACAGTAGTATGAATTGAGTTCAAAAGACAATTCTGTACCAGCATTCAGCAAGCCACACTAAAAAACTTAAATGGATATGCAGCCTATAATTTACCCATCCCATGGCTGGCTTAGAATAAGCATTAAACAGGTAACAACTTCAAATAACCTTCATTCCAAGAATTTCTCTATAAAATCTTATAGTTTCTTTTCTATCTCCAACTTTGAAGACATAGTGTAGTGTTCGACGTCCAGCCATGTCAGTTGGTTGCAATGAGCAAAGAAAATAATTCAGCTTAGTGCCTGAACAAAGGTATATGAGAAAAAACTAACAACACTAATCTTAATAGCAAGTTAGCAACCAGTTATAGAGTTGCAAAAAAAGAAAATTTCCATGACAAAAAATAAGAAAAAAATAGTCATGGCAAAGTCTTCAGCAGTTTTTTTTGTTGTTTTAAGCTATTACAAAAGCTGTTGGGGTACAAATATTCAGATTAAGTGCTCTGAATAAAAATTACCTATTTGACCTTATAGAAATAATAACAATGGCATGAATGGGTAATGATATGTAACTGATATGCTAGAGTAGGTTTAACAGACAAAGAAAATTTTGTTTACTTTACTGAACAAAGCTATTAACCGTCTGGCACATGTTTTTGCAAAAATAGTCATCATAAAGGGAGCCCTGTAAAAGGTGGAGCTTCGTAAATAGCGGAGCTTGGTTGCGGAGATTTGACGACGTAACCGGAGTGGATAAAAGTTGTGTTGCAAAAACAAAAAAAAAACGAAAAAAAGTGGAGGAAAAATGTTAGCATCATTGCAACTTAATATGCGTTTCTCCCAAACATGGAAGTTTGCGATGTTTAAAAGCTTTATACATTCATCATGATTCGAAACTGTTAAAACCTATTTTTTTTGTCCCCGAACCGTTGTGAAACTCAGATAACCAAAAATTACCAAACTTCAAAATAGATTTTTTTTACCGCAGTGTAATTTATATCACCTTTTGCAGTACAACTATTTTTACCACCGTTTAGTTCTCATTGCTTAAACGCAAAATATCAGTTTTAGTGACTCAGGTTACGTCATCAAACCTCCGCAACCCTTACCAAGCTCTGCTATTTACGGAGCTCGGCCTTTTACAGGGCACCTCACAAAGCTTTATAAGTCAAAAACATTCATCTCAGCAATCTTCGCCCAAAAGCATTATGTACAGTAACTTTAAACTTGTTCTACACAGAGGCACTGCGATACTGTAGCTTATATTGGCCTTAGGCTTAAAACAAACAAAAATAACGTGTGACTCAAGTTTATAAAAACATACTATGTTTCACAGTGAGTATATCTAGTCTACTGTAACCTGCCGGGGCTGCAACCACAGTGCTGCACTGTGGTGCAGTATATAACAAAAAATATAGATCCAAAACGTATGAGTTCAAAGTCTAGCCAAGGCCTAGTACTGTACCATATCGCATATGATAGGTATATAGTAACTACAGTACTGTTTGTCATAAGTAGTAACGAACACCATAATTTTGTTGGCACTTCCGACTTCGGTTCGACAGTACGAGTACCAGACTTTAATTCCATTCCACGGCTTGTGTAAAGTAGGGGAACACTGTTCTGGATCTATAGAGTTTTCTTACGTTTCATTCACACATACTCATATTTTTCTTGAAGTTGTTTATGTCCCGTGAACAAAGTGCCAGTTGCATGTGCCAAAACTGGTTTCTAGCTACACGTGCCGCCGAGTATGCGGTATTCTTCCGGCGCTACACTAGTCATTCTTGCAGAAATTTCTTTCGAGTTTTCATCACTCTTGTTTCTGCTGAGTCATGCCAATCTTAATATGATGCAGCATAAACACAGCAAATTTGTTACAGACCCCTGGCCAATAATTTTTTCACCAACTCTAGTATTTTTATCACATATTGTGACCCTGCGTTACAATATTATTTCTGTATTTTTAAAAATGTGTTACAGCGTTGATGTTGATTTTAGTAGTGTTCTGCAGTGATGTGCCCGAGTCATGTTTCGATATTTGTCGAGTCAGAGTCACAAGCGCCTCGAGGCCTCGACTCGGTGTCGCGTAAGAAATCATCTAAAATTTTTTCGAGTCGAGTCACAGCGAGTCAGA
>JGI24158J21664_10012176_pt1 | contig 11411 bp, 9 predicted proteins | sample Ectturendosymbi3_FD_21664 | JGI IMG/M metagenome (IMG submission 21664)
CCGGTAGTGTTTACATCTGCTGTGCCAATGGTTTTCGGTTCAGCTGTCACCTTGGTGACTTTTGTTTTGGTAGTACTGTTTCCACGTTTCAATTCATGGGACCATTTTTTTAACTTTTTTCAAAAGTGTCCAAAGTTTAGGTTTAGGAATTAGGGTTATCGTTAAGGTTAGCATTACTGCTAGGGTTAGGCTTCAGGTTGCGGTAAGGGTTAAGTTTTAGGTTTACATTTTACATTTATTACGTTTCTACCAAGCCTATTGCACTGTTGTCGTGCATTACTATCATGTTACAGATGGCGGTTTAATAGGATTTCAAATATGAAGAACCATAGGCGGACCTTTAGCCACTGCCTTCAGAAAAACATCAAAATGAAGCATGTCCCTCTGCTCATACTTTTATAAGTTTTGTTGATGATACAATTCATAATGATTTAATCTGTACCATAACCCATACATGCAACCTGAAATTTTTCATGAAACCTGATTAAATGTTTAGCTAAATGTCACTATTACAAAGCCTAATGCTTTCTGTGTTATAACTTTTGTAGCGTTTAATGAAGTTGTCTTGGTTTGTAATTTTTTATTCTACCAAATCTTGTGAAATTGCTATGACTGCTGTTCCCTCTCAGCGACAAAAAACTAAAGATTCATTTCAAATGGAGCTAGACCACGCAATAGCAAAAAGAAAAAGTGCTGGATTAGCTACAGGTTTTTCAGATGATGATGATGATGCTTATGAAGATGACTTCGAAGATGAAGATGAGGTTGATGACATGGGTAAGATCTCAGAATCAAACATATGGCATTGTCTGTTTTACAGTATAGCCTGTGCCTCAAGAATTTTCCATGAATGTTGATCTTGCTTATCTGATGATAATTCATACTTTTGTATGATATGGTACTTCCCCAAATTTTAACTAAAAGAGCTGTGGAGGTTTACATTACCACTGTACTTTGCATTTTTAGGGGGCAGCAGATTAAACTACATGTGACAAAACACTTCAATGTTGGCATATGTAAAAATAATTTCGTTGGATTTAGACTACATTACACTTGTAAAGTCTTCAAAGACGTGTTGAAATTTTTTCAAACTATTTATAGTGCTTTTATATTATATTATTTACTAGTGTTTTTAACATTTTTATATGCCAAAAATCATGTATTGCTACATTATTAAGAAATTTGTTTAGATTTGTGGGCATTAACTTGATCTGTTGTTGAATTCATGGGTATGCTGTAGGTGTTGACCATGAATTTTCAGTTGTACAATCTGTGAAGAACAGTGGCATAACTGACAAGGGAGCAATCTACCCCTTTGGCAAGCTAAATGTAAGAACTGGGCCCCCTTTAGCTTACATTTTGATATTTAGTATTTTTTTGGATTTCAGTAGGTTGTTGTTTTTTTTGCATTTTTTAAGGTTTTTTGTTTTTTCAGGTAGTGTAGACATCCATATCATCCAGATTCACTATCATATTGTAACGTATTTTCTGAGTATTGGTAAGTGGCCCCTATTGTTTCCAGCGGGCCCCCTTCAGCTACGTTTTGCCTCCGTGGCTCAAACCTCTAGTTATGCCACTGTACTGGAATTTGATCCACTTCTATAGACTGCAGGGTGTGTTGCATATTTGTCATTTACAGTTACATCTCTTACACTTACCAGTTGTTGTTATGTATCAGGGTCAGCTGCTCTAGCGCACATTACTTTTTAGCTGTATCATTTGATTTTGAAAACAACATGTTGGTGTCTCTATTAATGTTTAGGAAGGCACTGCAAGCTTTTGCCCACAGTTAGGTCTGGGCTCATGTAACGAAATTTATTGTTTAAACTAACTAATTTTTGACAGACTACTTAAGTAACATAATTACTTCAAGCAAATCAGGAAAATTTATGTTTAGACTTAAAAACATTCAAGTACATCAAAATCATTGCAATTTTCAAATCACATACGGGACGATTCAGACAAAATTCACACCTCTTGGCCGAGATTCAATTTAATGCAATGAACTTGTAGCTCCAAATCATAACCATGATGACAATCAACAATTGTGACTCACAAAGCGCTCTGCACAGGCAAGAAATCTATTGACCTCAGTGGCTTATTTTGTGTGTGATGAATGATGCATTTCATGTATGATCTTGTGTTTACAGCAACAGACCTGGCTCCTAAGATCTAAACTTTTCTAACAGCAAATTACTTGAAATATCAAATAACGGCAAAATTACTTAATCAAATAATAAGTAAAGGTTTTCAAGTACGTAATTAAATAAATATTTACTTGAACGTAGCCCTACTCACAGTGCAAGTTGTTTCAAAAATCAAAAGTAGAAATGCAATTTTTCCAAAGAATTCTACTGCACACGCTGTGGAGAAGGATTAATAGCAAAACAGATATTTTGTTTGAAATTTGTGTAGATTTCTTGAAGAAGTTATCTAACAAGACATACACTATACCAAAGAAAAGTAAATCGAAAAAAGGGCAGCTGCCATCTTATCTTGATGAAGATGACGATGGTGATGACTTCATATTGGACGGATCGAAATTCGTTAAAAAACCAAAGGAACAAAAGCAAGATTTCATAAGGTAATCATTTGCAATGTGCCTTTCTAAGAACCAAGCATTTCTTTACGTTTGTTAATTTTCATCTCAGAGGGTCGAAACCCAAACTCGACGAAACATCGGCCAGGAAACCCACTGATACTGGCGTCGAGGATAATCCTTTGTTGTCGTTGCTGTATGATGATTCCAAGAAAACGTTACCGCAGTCAAAGGCCAACCTGTACCCTGTAACCGCTGCTCCGCGGTCCAATTCGCCATCGTTTCGGGATCAGGACGTTTTGTCTTCCCTTAAAAATACTGACAGGGCGCCTTCGCCAATCGGCCGCACGTCCAGCGGTGACAGGTTAGCTTTGTCAAAGTCGTATGCGAACGACAGCAGAGACTGGCGAAAATCTTTTCAAGCGAGAAATGAACGGACACGAATCGACGAGATCCTGTCCCCGGTTCAGCGGTCCAGCCAGGAGAACAAAGAAAACCTTACAAGTGGCGGCCTGAGCAAGCCAAAAGATTCACAGTCCATCATTGATTTTTTGATGGACGACTCTCCGGCACCAGTGCCTGCGCCTAGAAAGAAAGATCCCAAAGAAGAGAGAGAAGGAGCAGAGCGACCGAGATCAAGGAGTGGGAGTGATGGAAAGTCTGGAAAAAAACAAAAAGCTGAAACCAGGTCATTGCAATAATCAGTAGATTTCATGTTTAAGCGGCGCTGTTCTTGAATCCACACAGAAACTTCTTTGCCAGTTGACGCACGTGGTGCTCGTAACGTTTGGTGCATGACAATAGTACAGCCATATCTATTGCGGATTCCTGACGCTCATGTCAAACCCTACAACAAAATAATTCTGGCAAGTTAGTTTTAATGCACTTTTTGAAATTTGATTCGCGATGCAAAGGGTATCTTGAGGGTGTATGCGACTCTGGTATGTGATTAACTAAAATATTATAAGGCGCAACCTTATTATGCAGTCAGCACGAAATGACCTTACGTCTTTAACCGTGGCAAAACTGTAGTGACATGTCCACCGACCACTTCGGTTGACATCATGAAAAACTCCATGATCTGGAAATCATCAAAATCACACAAGGCGAGAGACGGTGGTAGCAGCGAAGAAATGCGCCACCAGCCAAAACTCCCGTCAACAACTGAATTCTTGGCCTATGTACTACAAGAGAATATCGGAGTTACGGAAGCGTGCTTAACTTTTAAGAACTTAGCTCATCAAAAGGTGCCAGTGCAGAACGAAGTTAATCATTCTCATAATCAACGCGTGGCTCACATTCAGTAATTCTGTATACCCGTGAAATGCAAAGCGAGTTTGGTGCAATTCTTGTCCGTTCTGTTTGTAGCAGGCTCAACTGCAGTTCTATCGCAGGTCGCCAAGTCCGCAAGACGCGCCGCTAGGTAGCGGAAGAAAATCCAAGTCTCCCCCCAGACCAAAAACCCCCGTCACAGGTAATGTTTGCGAGTGTGCGATGCGTGCATCGTAGCAGATGATTGTGTTGCGTGCGGTTGCACAGTCAATTCAATTTAATGCGTTAATATGTATTGCTGCAACATTTTGCAGAAACCAAATCGTTGCTAGGAAACTTGCCATCTTTCTCCGGTAGTACGCTCGGAAAGACAGTCTCACTGCAACCAAGCACCCCCGCAACCGACCCGCTGTTGCTAAGCAACAGCCAATCGCTTGTATCAGGAACGAAGAGAAGCGGAACTCCTACAGGATTGCAACGGTCGTCTGCCGGCGAAAAAGAACTTGGAGGTTGGAAATTGTTTTTGGGGGGTAATCCTAAACGATGTGCGGCCACCCGATCAAGAGAAGTAATGATCAGTCGTACGACTGTTAACTTATTATGGATTTGTTTAAGTTTTTGCAAGGTGTGATTTAAAGTTGGCAGTGAGCTTGCGTGAAGACGTGTCAGAGGGAGGAGGGGTTTGCAAAGGTTCTTGTTGTGGTTTTGTTGGTTTGCTGACTTAGTTTTTTTCTCGTATGCACGAATGTTTCCGTCTTTAAATTGTTTTGCCGCGAGAAACCTCTCTTCGTCCGCGTTTTTGTTCCCGCGTTTTGACGATTTTAATTAGAAGTTTGTTTTTTCAACTTTTAGTGCAACTCGAGCACCGCGAACATATCCGTCGGTCTTCTGTTTCAGGACGTACAAACAACTTAGTTATTTGCAGACGCCGCTCGGAAAGAAGCTTCAACAGCCGACGATCTGCTGGCGTTGTTCGGCCAGACCTCCACTGATGTCGTCGCTCCAATGCACGGGACGCCTTCTGCCGCCGTTTTAAGCGAGACACCCGATAAAGTAAAGTAAGTAGTTGAGACAAACCATGAACGTCCCTTAAACTACTTTTGCGATGCATTTTCTTGACTCGTGTGTTCTGTTTTCCTAATCATTTGCTTGTCCTGTTATTCATTTATGGGCGTAACTTTGTTTTGCAACGGGGGTGGAGGTGGATATGAAATTTATTGTATCTTTTTATCGAACTGAATTATACTTAAAATGCAAAACGAGTAAAGCATGCACATGCCTTTAAATGCCCTTAGCATCAGTTGACATCATTGCTGTCATCCTTGTCACATTATTCCAACATACCAACTACTTTTGTTTAGCTACGCCAAAATTAGGTTTTTCCGGGCCTGACGACACAAATGACGTCACAAGCACCCCATCAAAACCTCAAAAAACGTGGCGTCCAAACACAGTTTTTACAATGTCTTACGTGTCGGCGTAGCTTCAGTGGTTCGCGAGTTATCGCCAACTTCGTGCCGAAAAGCAGATATTTCGGCTTCTGCCGTCCCTAAGCGCAATCGATCTAGTAATAGTTGATGTCCTGAAGCATCCTGACAGTGCTTTGTTCATTCGTGTCCCCGACAGGAGTCCAGTCGCCGAGGTTGCTGAAATCACCGCCGAGCAGTCAGCGACCGGGACGACGAAGCAACGGCCGTCGCGACAGCTGGACGACAACGTCATAGACAACGTCGCCACGTATAACCTTGGAACTGCTTTCGACGGCGACCAATTCCAGAAGGTTTGTCGAGCTCAAGCGAAAATTTGCAAGAGCTGCAGTTCGCCGCAGCAAGGAGGAAATGCTAAAAATTAATGACTTTTTTCTGCTTTGGCCTTTTGTTTACGAGAAACTCGCATTGAATGGCCAAGATGCACTTGAGACCGCGGTCGCAAAATGTACAGCGGTCGTCCCTCGAACGAAAGGTAGTTTCCAACGTCAGTTAAGCTCCCAGTAACGTTCTTTGGTTTAGAACGTTATCTGCAAACGCTTACTTCACGATTCAACTCGTGCACAGCAGACGTCACCCATAACACAAAATGATGAATAAGATGTCTTATGTATCGCTGCTACAGCATAACATAATGTGCTATACGTGTAGTTCTCGTAACACCTACTGAGCACACGCTTTTCAGTGTTTATACATTACCGAACCTTCCATCACATGGTGTCTAGATTAGATTTTCAAACGCCGCAGGTTTAACAGTCGTTTGCAAGCTCGATCAGAGAAGTCGAGTTAAACATAGATATATTTGCCAGATCAGTGACTGACACGCATGACTGCTTGTTGAAGGGCCAAACAGGATTGGACCGTACAGAACACGCCACGCCCCCCAGGCCTTCGTCCAAAAGCAGGATTAGACTTTCCAAGAAATCGCCCCGGACCCCTCCGGTGAACTACCCCGGTCTGGGTTCTCTGTCCGGTCTGAAACAACTTCATCAACGCAAAGAAATGGACGAGTCGCTGGCGCTCAACTCCACTGCAGATCTTCGCAATTCTGTTTACATGGTAATGTTTTGGAAATTGCGTTGAAGTTTCTGTCATTTTCTAAACTTGCCTTAGAGACAAACTTTTAGGAAATTTGCATACATACTTTGTTGATATGAAGTAGGTATTTGTTTAATTTCACAGTCGTTTTTTTCGATATAAAACAGCTTGTTTTGATGAATTTCTGGGAAACAGTATCATCTTCTGTGTACAGCAAATCACACGAACAGCAACACATTTTTTCAGTGTAACTGTGACGAAATATTTCTTTTTCGATAATCGAAGTAACTTCAACAACGCGCAAAGCCATGACGTCATTTGTTCGAACAAAAACAATACATCGAGAAAGTCTGACGTAGAACAATTTTTTTGATGTAGGAGGAAGTGCACGCATTTGAAAATGTGGCTCGAAAATTAATTGTATCAGTTCGTCTTAATGCCTTTAATCACGGTAGTATAGGCAGTTTCTAAATGAATTGGTATAATTAGCCAGAGCTACACCTGAAGTTGCAGAATTTCACAGGACATTTTAGTAGCAGTTGATTCNATGGTGTGCTGGAGTCTGGAATTTGACATTTTACTATAAAATGTGCAGCAAAATAGTTTTTTCTTAGTTTTAACTGGGCAAAATGAAATCTGATAACTTTTGCCCCCACTGCAAACATCCTTTAGGCAACCCCCCAGGGAAAATCCACTATTGCCCCCCCCTGGAAAAATCCTTCCGACACCCATGCTTCGGACACTGTAATTTTACCTCACGTTCGTTTCAGCATTGAAAGTTCAGCTTCATGATGATCGAAGAAATGCATTTGACAAGCAAGATCTCCTTTTGTTTGGGACGACCTTTCTACCTGTGTTTTCGCGCAGAACTGGTTGGCCGACCGAGAGAAGGAGCGGAGGAAAAAGGCGAAGATCGTCAAAGAGGAGCAGGAGCGAGAGACGGAAAAGAAAAACAAAGAGGAAACGGAGAAGCACTTGGAAAACATGAGCGCCAGAACGGCGTGGATGGAGCAAAAAGAGGTGAGGAATGATTGTTATTATGCAAAACAAATCCGTTCATCGCAAACTCTTTGACCACAACTTCCTTTTCACTGCGAATATCTCAATAACTTAGCCTACTTTCGGCATTTTGTGTGAATTAGCGAAACCATCGCTTACATCGTAGCGTTCTTTTACAAACCCTATGCTGGAAAAGCGTAATTTTTGACGAAAACTCGCGCGTGAAATGAAATGTAAACGGGTGACATCAAAAAAAGATTTGATCCATGTGCTTTTGTCATATTCCAAACGAATAAAATATTTGGTTTACCCTAATTAACGAGCTGATGCACCGCGTACATAAAAGCTAGGTGGCGATTTCGGACGGCGATAACTCGGTAGTATAGTGTCCGCCTCTCAATTGGAAGGTTGGGTGTTCGATCCACGGCCACTGAATAGTGACTCGCCGTAGCGCTCCTTGGGCAACAGCGTTCACCTCAACCGCCCCGATAATAAGGCATTATTCAGGTTGCCGCCAACTGTCGTTAAAAAATCCGGCGTATTGCATGTTATCAACCAAAAAATAAGAGAGCTGGGTGTGAATTTCGCGCGTGCAAAAATGCTCAATTCCACTCAACGAAAAACCTTGATGAAACTATAGGATAGTAGTTGATTATTGCGCTGAACCTAATTTGTTTCACACCGTTTCGGAGCACATGCTTTCATCTTTTCATCGCTGCTCGCACGCATGCCTGTGAAGTTCCACTGTCGCTTAGAAACTTATCAAAGAGCAAATGCGGGAAAAACGAAAAGCGGAGAGAAAAGAAAGAGAAAAGAAGTTGCGCGAAGAGGAGGACAAATGGAAATCACAGAAGGTAAACGTTTAAGATGAACTGCAGCAGCAAGGCACTGAACTTGTTCTGGAAAACTTGCCACTTTACGGTTTTCTTTAAACCGCACGCAATCGTTCAATTGCGCACTTGTTGCTAGGTAACCACGAGCCAGGCGCTGTATGTCTTTGATCCTGATCTGTTCCGTCACAATAGAAACGATTATGCGCCTGTTCCTCGTCGTAATTGAAATCCTGGCGCCAAAAACTGAGATTACAAAACCAACGCGCAAATGAAGCATTTTTGAGACTGGAGCTTTAACTTCCAGGTCTGGAGGTATTCACCTATTGTTGCCATGTTGTTGCTCAGCACCCCTTCCACTTCCTGCCAGTCTCCATCAGCATGCACAATTGCTAGGTCGTCAGCATATGCATACTTTCTGGAGACGGTGGTTGGCAGGTCAGAGGTGTAGATGTTGAAGAGAAGGGGCGCCAGGACGGATCCCCGTGGGACGCCGCTATGTGTGCGATTTAAATGTTGCTATGTGTGTAATCAACACGTTGCTGTGTGTGCGACCGACACGTTGCTATGTGTGCGATCAGCACGTTGCTATGTGTGCGATCAACATGGCGATTTCTATGGAGTGGTGTTGAGAAACGGTTTTCTGGCCTGAACAGAAATGCGAAGCCATAAGGAAGAAGAAATTGGAAGAAGCGAAGCAGCGTTACAAGGAAGAGCAGAAGAAGAAACACGAAGAGGAGCTTTTGCAAAAAGATAAAGAAAAGAAAAAGAGAGAGGAGAGTCATAGAGCGATGGACGAATGGTAGGCAGGTTTGCTTGTAGTATCCGAAGCCACTTAGACGTATGTAATCGTCAGAGGTTACAATGTACCCGGCTTCCACTGTTTGTTAAAGAGGTTTATCGACCCATTCCAAGATACATCGCCCAGTAACGAAGGCGATGTCCTGTTGATTTTGATAAAGGTATTTGAAACTTTTAGGAGCGCTCTTGTGGTATTGAAGTATTTGAAACTAAACTAAGGGAAGTTGGAAAGAACTGGCTGCGATTTTGGTGTATGATGCTACGGTATCGATGATGTGTATATCAGAACTACGCTTTGTTGCCACCAAGTGGCAGCTGCTCTTGCCACGTCACGTTTTTCCTCGAACGTTCTATTGTTGCGTGGCTATCTCTCTGTAGACCCTGCAAGTCTACAAACGAATTTTTTCTGAAGAGCTCCTTGCTTGTAGCCTGCCTTTAAAACTTGATTAAAAGAATTTCAATGTTGAAACGTTTACCAGATTCTCGAGTGTGCTTTTTTCGTTTTGGATTTTCTTCTTTTTTCTCCGATGTCGGAAAAGTTGACGCAAAGAAGCAAATCTCCTGCAGACCCGGAATGCAACCGGTTCTCGCACATTCCTCAACGCTCTTAACAACTCTTTGCAGGATGAAGGGGAGGAGCAAGCAGTGGGCGAAAGACCGGAGGCAAGAATCGAGAGAAAAGAAGAAAGAAGAGAAGGAAATTCACAAGAAAAAAGAAGAAGAAGCGGAAAAGGCGAAAGAAAAATACCAAGAGTAAGAGCTAAACATGTGCGATTGCAACGCGTGCACAACGCTGACTTTCATGTATTTCGACGAGATGTCACTTTAAAGCCACCAAAAAGCATGTTGCGGGCGGTTTATCTAAATAGGAAATGACATTGGTCGTAGATTGTTTTCCTGGCTTGTAAATAATCAACAAAAGACAGGTCATTTAGTAGATGCGAGAGCAGAATGATCACCACCTCCACAATCATATCCCTTCACTATCCATCGTCTTTCTGCCACATCATAATAGAGCAAACTCGTAATGTTCATTTGATCAGCCGAATTTTGAAGATAGTTGTGTAGTTTTTACGTTGGACCAGTTTATCATTCATATCAAACAAAAGCACCCAACACATTATAAATCCTCCCAGCTTACGTCAGTTGCATGGGTGTCGGAAGGGGGGGCGTTGGTCCCGCCTTGCAATTTGAAAATTGACATTTTCCTATCAAATTTTTAGCAAAAAAGGTCTTTTTCTTAGTTTCGAGTGGGTAAAGTCAAATTTTGCCACTTTCCCCCCCCCTGGAAAAATCCACTTTCCCCCCCACAGGAAGAAATCCTTCCGACGCCCATGGACAATTGTGTGACCAAATTGGATTTTTCGTAACAATAAAACATCTTGAAACTACTTTTATGGGATGAAGTCCAGGCGGAGAAACTGGTCCGCTTCTATAGATCTGGGTTGTCAGCTGCAAAAGTAGGTTGGCGAATGCCTGAACATTTACTGTACCTCTTCTTGGTACAATTATCTTTTAATTTGAAACAAGGATTACTTTGTAGTTTAACTCGGCTGAGAGAGGCTGAAAGTTGTAAATTGGAGCATTGTTCTCGCCGATCGAACAAAGCCCCTCATAATTGTTGATTCCTGCAACTGGCGTCCGGAGTTGTGGACGCCTGCTGTGGTTGATCGGCGATCAGCGTTTATTGCGTCACAGATTGCAGCTCAGCAGGAGGATGATTCTTTTGTTACGTAGGTGGCGCGAAAAGAAAGAAAGCCAGATGCGCGACACTCGCCGGACGGTACGTCACGATGACGAAAGACCCCCGTGGAGCCCGGCCAATAAGATCATTCCACGTCAGCGTTAGGTTTTTCGTCCACGTTGATCGTGACGCACCTATCACGTATGCAGGACATGACGTCGGTGGAGGTCTTGTAAAACTCTGTCCTGGGTTCTGTCCTTTAATGATTTCAAAGCACTGGGCTCCTTATGAAGCAAATGCAGTCGACGCAATGTTTGTGTGTATTGCAGTGACTCGTTACAACCCGCTACTCGTTACAACCCGCTACTCGTTCGCCGTCATGGAAACGCATAGATTTATTGCGCTGAGTTGACCGTGAGTAACCACAGGCCAGCCTTGTGGAGACCCGGTTGCTCTCATCTTAAGGGGTATCAGAGTTCTGCGAGAATCTCGTATAACCGCCTTCGTCCTCTCTACACCGGTGGTCGACGTGGAAATTTCTAGTGGTTCGCTCACAGAGAGTTCCATAAATTCTCCATAAAACATTCACTGACCGATGAGCAATACAGTTTCGATAAGTTGTTCATGAGGTGTCAGCATAGCAAAGTGTCCCGTCGGATGTGATTTGAAAAGATAGTCGCCATGGGCCAAAAAAGGCTAAGAACCACTGTTCTGAACTTCTCCTCTCTGGCAAAAAGTTATCCGGTAACATGGTTGATGTC